>RCNF010001052.1_pt1 | contig 14530 bp, 11 predicted proteins | sample 2041311 | NCBI WGS metagenome assembly RCNF01 (sample SAMN09708228, study PRJNA481090) | Marine sediment metagenome, whole genome shotgun sequencing project. | biome: marine sediment; feature: ocean; material: sediment; isolation source: Sewage treatment plant 2 marine sediment (STP2) ... | reverse complement strand
CTCATACCCCCAATCTGCGACCCTATGAAAAGGCAGTTTTCTCTTATGAGCCATCCTTCCAATGAGCCGAGCTTTCGCGAGAGTGTAGAGATGATGTTTAACCGCGCGGTTGAACTGATGGACCTCAAGCCCGGTCTGGTCGAGAAAATCCGCGTATGTAACGCGACCTATACTGTGCGGTTCGGTGTGCGCCTGCGCGGGGACATTCATACATTTACCGGATACCGTTCGGTTCACTCTGAGCATATGGAGCCTGTGAAGGGCGGCATCCGCTTCTCGTTGGGGGTTAATCAGGACGAGGTTGAGGCGCTGGCGGCATTGATGACGTTCAAATGTGCGCTGGTTGAGGCGCCGTTTGGTGGGTCAAAGGGCGGGCTGTGCATTGATCCGAGAGCATACGATGAGCAGGAGATGGAGCTGATCACACGTCGCTTTGCCTATGAGCTGATCAAGCGCGACATGATCAACCCCGCGCAAAATGTGCCTGCGCCCGACATGGGCACTGGCGAGCGCGAGATGGCGTGGATCGCCGACCAGTACAAGCGGATGAACACCACCGACATCAACTCGGCCGCTTGTGTGACGGGCAAGCCGACCAATGCGGGCGGTATTCAGGGCCGCACAGAAGCGACGGGGCGCGGCGTGCAATACGGGCTGCGCGCATTCTTCCGTGACAGTGAGGGTGTCAAGAAGGCGGGCATGACAGGCACGCTCAAAGATAAGCGGGTGATTGTGCAGGGCCTTGGCAACGTGGGCTATCACGCGGCCAAGTTCCTGAGCGAGGAGGATGGTGCGCCCGTGATCGGTGTGATCGAGTATAATGGTGCGATCTGGAACGAGGATGGCATCGATATCGAAGCGCTCAAGGCGCATATCACTCAGCATGGCTCTCCGGAGGGGTTTGCAGGGGGTGAGTTTGTCGAGCACGGTGACAGCCTGCTGGAGCGTGATTGTGATATCTTGATCCCTGCGGCCCTTGAGGCTGTAATCAATCTGCGCAACGCGGCGCGGATCCAGGCGCCGTTGATTATCGAGGCGGCCAATGGTCCTGTGACGGCGGGAGCCGATGACATTTTGCGCGAGAAGGGCACGGTGATCATCCCTGACATGTATGCCAACGCTGGCGGCGTCACGGTGAGTTATTTCGAGTGGGTCAAGAACCTCAGCCACATCCGCTTTGGCCGGATGCAGCGGCGGCAGGAAGAGAACCGTCACCAGCTCATCGTGGACGAATTGGAGCGGATCAGCCGCGACACCTCCATCAACTGGACGATCAGCCCGGACTTTAAGGATAAGTATCTGCGTGGCGCGGGGGAATTGGAACTGGTGCGTTCAGGTCTCGATGACACGATGCGGGCGGCCTACGAATCGATGGCGTCTGTCTGGCATGGCCGCGACGATGTGACCGATTTGCGCACAGCCGCCTATCTGGTGGCCATTGGTAAGGTTGCCTCAAGTTATCAGGCTAAGGGGCTTTAGGGGAAATAAATGGAATTAATTTCACTATTAAGGGAGAACACAATGTTCTTCCTTACTGTTGTAGGACTTTTTTCACTACTTGTTGGTAGCTTTTTAAACGCTGCCATTTATCGCATTCCAATAATGCTACAACAGGGTTGGAGAGAAGAATGTGAAGAATTATTTGGTGGAGATCATACAGATACGAATCACGACTCTTCCAAGAAATTCAACTTGTTTGTACCTAGATCACAGTGTCCTCACTGTGGGCATATGATAACTGCTATAGAAAATATTCCCGTTCTAAGCTACCTCTTTTTAAGGGGTAAATGTTCCTCTTGTAAAACAGGAATTTCAATTCAGTATCCTTTGGTAGAGCTAGTTACTGCCGCTATTTCAATTTTTGTCGCGTGGAAAGTTGGATTCGGTTGGCAAGCACTAGCTGCATTAATTTTCACTTGGACATTAATCACTTTATCTTTGATCGATGCTAAAACAATGTTACTACCTGACAACCTCACCATTCCATTAATGTGGTTAGGGATTGCAGTTAATTTTCAAGCAATGTTTGTTGATCTAAAAAGTAGCATCTTAGGCGCAATGATAGGTTACATGTCTCTATGGAGCCTTTTTCATCTATTTAAACTGATCACCGGAAAAGAAGGCATGGGCTACGGTGACTTCAAAATATTAGCCGCAATAGGTGCATGGGCAGGCTGGCAAGTATTACCTTTTACAATTTTCGCGGCATCAATGGTAGGGGCTATCGTTGGTATTTTAATGATGGTTCTACAAGGTAAAAAAGAGAGTCAACCTATTCCATTTGGACCATGGCTTGCGCTAGCAGGTTTTATTGCATTTATATGGAGAGAACCAATTGTTAGTTCAATGGCTAATTACTTTGGATTAGCTTAAATATTTAACTATAAAAATCAATTTTCAGTTTTAAATCAAAGAGTTTTTTATTAAGTTATGCATAAGTAACAAACCAGCAAAATTGACATACCGACTGGTATGCTGGAAACTATTTACATGGATTATCTTACTACTAATATGAATACTCTGAAATACGCACTTACTGCTTTATGCGTATTAGTTTCTAACAATCTTTATAGCGATACCAAGCTATTAAACGTTAGCATTGCGCCTCTTTCTTCTATCCTCATATCTACAAAAAATAGTGCTCCTGCTAATATTATTAGCTTAAACAACTCAACGATTAGTGCTGAAATTACAGGTAGAGCACTGACCATTCATACCGAGGCTGGATCATTTGTAAGAAAGGGCGAAAAACTAGCTTCTCTAGACTGCAGAAGTTACGTTCTAGCTAAAAAACAAGCTGATGCCGCTTTGAAAGTTGCGAAAACCCAATTAAATCTTGCCAAAAAACAACTGTTGCGAAATCAACGATTAGTAAAAAATGGCACCATACCTCGAGAAATATTTGAGAAAACTGAAGCTACACAACAAACTTCACTAGCAGATATAGAACTGAAAAAAACTGTAATAGAGAACGCACAGCTAACTATAAAACGCTGCTCTATTAAAGCACCTTTCTCAGGCCAAATAACTCAACGAATGGTTCAACAAGGACAATTGGTTTTGCCAGGCACCGCCCTCTTTCAATTGATGCAAGACGAAGCATTAGAAATTAAAGCCAACTTACCTGCCGCATCGATAGATAAAGTAAAAGGAAGCAATTCTATTGAGTTTGTTTCTGGTGAAAAAAGAATCAAAACATCTATTCGCAGTATTATTCAAAATGTTGATGAAACCACACGAACCCAAGAAGTTCGTTTAACCTTACCAGATGCCACTCAGTTAGCAGCTGGCTTGTCCGGAAGGCTTGAATGGAGCGATGGCACCTTACAAATACCAACCGAATATATTCAAAGAAAAGAACAGAACCTTGGGATTATGATTGCTGAAGATGTAGTTGATGGAACTGGTAAGGCCAAATTTATCGCGCTAAAAAATGCCATTGAAGGTCAACCAGCAAGCATTGATTTACCCCAACAAACAGCCATCATCAATAAAAATCAATATCGAGTCAGTGACGGACAGCTCATTAGTATTCAATAGTTAATTAGAATAATTCCTCAATACCATGTATTCACGCCTCATCCAAAACCATGTACTTGCAAATCTAACATTTGTCTTGGTGCTCATTATCGGATTTTTATCCTATAAAGAAATGCCTCGCCAGCAAGATCCGACGATAAACTTTAACTGGATAACCATTATCACAGCACTGCCAGGTGCTTCCGCTTCTGATGTAGAAAAGAGAGTGACCGACGTTTTGGAGGACTCCATCAATGGAATCCCGGACATGAATTTCGTTTCGAGTAATAGCCGTGAGAATATTTCAAGCATACTAGTCCGTTTCGAAGACATGCCAGAAAGGCTCTATGATAAGCGACTTGCTGATTTACGGCGTGAGTTACAAAATGTACAAAGTGAGTTACCCGAAGAAGCACAAGACTCACAAATACTTGAAATCACATCAGGTAATGCATTTCCAGCTGCACTAGTCGCAGTCGTTTCAGGCGCAGATGATGAAAGATTAAGAAAACGTGCTCAAGCCGTTAGTGATTCGATCAAACAAATGTCTGGGGTTGATCGTGTAGATTCAGTAGCGCTTGATGATCCTGAACTACAAATCAACTTTATTCCAGAAGCGCTTGAATCATTTCAGCTGACGCCTGGAAAACTCGCAGACTCTCTCAAACTCTGGTTTCAAGATATATCCGCAGGTACTACTAGGGTTGGTAAGCAAAGCTGGTTAGTAAGAATTGTTGGTAAAAATAGTGACCCATCACAAGTCGCCCAATTACCTATTCCCGGTATAAATGGCGAAGTACCACTTTCTAGAGTTGCCGTTGTCCAACGGGCACGTAAAAAAGCCTCTCAAGAAGTCAGTATTGATGGTAAACCTGCTGTTTTACTGTCAGTGATGAAGCAAGATAACACCAATGTGATTCAACTCATTGACCAATTAAACCAGTGGGTAGAAGAACAAAATAGCATCACTGAAAACACTGGCATTCAGTTAAAAATGGTCGACGACCAGACGCTACCAACCAAGCAAGCGATTAATATTATGCAAAGCAATGCGCTTATTGGTTTGTTGCTGGTATTGCTTGTAGCATGGATATTTTTAGGGACTCGAATAGCGCTACTAACTGCTATAGGTATTCCTTTTATATTAGCTGCTACTTTCTGGGTACTGGCCGCTAATGGAGAAACACTCAATATCACGGTATTACTAGGTGTCGTCATTGTATTGGGCATGCTGGTTGATGATGCCGTCGTTGTTGTCGAATCCATTTATTACCGCCTACAAAGAGGCGTGAATTCTCTGGATGCTGCAACCGGCGCAATGAAAGAAGTAGCTCTTCCCGTTACTACTGCGGTTTTAACAACGATTGCTGCTTTTCTACCCTTAATGCTATTGCCCGGAATTCTAGGAAAATTCATGCGTGTGATACCCATGGTCGTCACTATCGCGCTTGTCATTAGTCTAGTCGAAGCCTTTTGGATGTTGCCATCACACGTGCATGGCGCAAAAATAAATTTCGATAACCCTTCTCGAACCCAACGTATGCGTGAATCCTTTATACATTGGATTCAACTGAAGTACTCAAAAATTCTGATTCGTGCTTTACGTTGGCCAAAAACAACTTTACTGACTATATTCCTGGCTTTTGCTACGGCTATTGGTGCGCTTGGTGCGGGAATGATTCGGGTAGATTTTTTTGCATCAGATACCTTAAGAATTTTCTACGTAAACGTTGAAATGCCGACCTCCACACCTTTGAATGAAACACTCAAAACCACCTTAAAAGTTGAAGCTACACTGAAAAAACACCTTAAAGGTGCCGCAATAGACATCAAAGAGAATCCAGATGCTATCAGAGATGCACGTTCAGTTGCCAGTTATGCAGGGCTTATGTTTACCGAAACAGAGCCAATGTATGGTGATCAATACGGCCAAATTGTAGTCAGCTTATTGCCTATGGATCAAGGCTCGCGCGATGTCGATACCATCATCAATGAAATGCGTGAAGATGTGACAAGCGTGGTTGGTGCAAATAACATTTCATTCTTAAAGCTCCAGGGTGGTCCGCCATCGAGTAAACCGATTAGTGTGAAAGTTCGTGGCGATGATTACCAAACCATAAAGCAAGCCAGTGACAAGCTACGAGAGATTTTAGAAAACATCAAAGGTATAAAAGACATCAGTGATGATGCCAGTCGCGGCCGAATGGAGCTCACTTTAAAGATGGATCACGATGCAGTTCGTCGTTCTGGTATTAACCCCATTGACATTACAAGGACGATTCGTTTATTGGTTGACGGTGAAGTCGTAGCAGAGATGCAAGATAAGGGTGAGAAACTACAAATTCGCGTAAAATCTGGCTCAACTAACAGTAACGATATTGGTGAACTACTGAGATTTAGAATGCCAACGCCAAGTGGCTCGAGCATTCCACTAAATCAACTAATGACACAAGAACGTGGAGTGTCTTTAGGTAATATCCGTCACTACAATTTCAAAAGAGCTATCACGCTCGAAGCAAATATTGGTAAGCCAAAAGAGAAAGAAGACTTTATGGCCTGTCGTCTGCGGCCTGCACTTTATGGTGATGAACGTGATTACAGTAAATGTGAATTAGATACGGTTACGGCAAATAAACTAATGTTGGACGGATGGGAAAAGTATCGTAAAGACTTCCCAACTATTGATCTTGATTTTTCAGGGCAACTAGATGATATCAAAGATAGTATTAACTCAATTGCAAAGCTGTTTTTGATCGGAATCGGTCTGATGTACTTAATTTTAGGGACTCAGTTTAAGAGCTATTTCCAACCTTTCATTATTCTAGCAACCGTTCCGCTCGCCTTTACTGGTGTTATTTTAGGGCTGCTGGTAACTCAAAACCCTCTGAGTTTATATACTTTATATGGAGTAGTTGCTCTAGCAGGTATTGCAGTAAATGCAGCGATCGTGCTTATATCTGCGGCTAATGATCGCATTTCTTCTGGAATGTCGGCTGTTCACGCAACCATCTATGCGTCACGTCGACGTGTTATACCGATTATGATTACGACGTTAACTACAATTGCTGGTTTGATGTCTTTAGCTATCGGATTAGGTGGACAATCATTAATCTGGGGGCCAGTGGCAACGTCGATTGTTTGGGGTGTTGGCTTCTCATCCTTGCTCACCTTATTTGCTATTCCAACCCTTTATCTAGCTGGAATGAGAAGAAAAGAACGCAAGACTAGAAAGCAGTTAGAGAAAATAAAAACAGCCTGAAAATAGGAAGGTTGCTTTGGCTTTTTTATTAGCTGCTTATCCAGTTAGGACATTGTACATCGACGATTTATTACAGAATCTACGATGGACTTTAGTGAGCTTATCGTTTTGTTGTTTAAAACGAATAACTCAGCCAAACGAAGTGAGACAACAGCTTTAGCTGACCCGCAAGGGTGAGGCGAATGCCGAATCATTATTTAGTTTGTCATTTCTGGCTCTTGGTGAGCGGGGAATAGAGATACTTTTGATGTTTAAAAAATATCAGTTTGATATCGACCATTGTACACCAACGATTCCTTATGGAATCTACGATGGACTTTCTTGCTCTTGGTGAGCCTCAGAAAGCCATCCCCCTACTTTTAGGCTCTTTTTCGTAAAAGCTATAAGTAGATCTTTATTTGGCTCCTTCAACAACCGTTAAACCCAAGGCCATCCAGCTTTGCATTCCGCCACGGAAATATTTAATTTTTGCTGCAGGATATCCCATCGCTAATAGCTTTCTGATCGCAGTCGGAGACTGACCACACCAGTTTCCATTGCAGTACATCACCAGTGTTTTCGCATTCCCAAAATCGAAGGTCTCACCAGGGATAACATCAAACTGGTCTTCCATTATTTCTAAAGTTTCTGCTGCTTCTTTAAATTTTGTAAACGGAATATTAACCGCGCCTGGAATCATTCCACTAATTTTGACCCAGGCTGGTGTACGAGAATCAATAATAATGATGGAATCATCTCCGTCAGACATTTTCTTCACATAATCAATGATTTCACGTTCGCCGATAGTCTCTACTTTATGAGGTTCAAAGGGATGCATTGCCTGTATCGTGCCGCGTGTAGTTTTACGATAGAGCTTTACTATTTGGTTGCCTTTTTCTTGTACTCGCATGATTTTTACGGCTTTATCTTCATGCTTTACTTCAACATTTTGTAAGCCAGCGGTAATCATAACTTGCTTGGTTTCTTCTTCAGCTGCTAGTAAATTTGTGACTGAAAGACTAAACATCGATATTAATAATATTTTAATAAATCCTATTGCTTTCATAGTTTCCTCCTACGGATATATAAATCGTTGATTTAATCCAAGCCTCATTCAGGAACCTCTGTTTAAGTCCCATAAATTCTGGCAACGCCAAAAATCTAGAGTTGAGGCGTAGTCATTTAGGAATGCTCATGCCTTCCAAATGACTGCAACAAAGAGTCTGGATTTTTGGCGTTGCCCCACTGGGCGAGTCTACAAGCTATCATCTTCGTTGTTATGCCTCTTGTGAAGGGAATAACCATCCCCTGCGAGACATGCCTAGAATCTAATAGCTTGTAGACTAGCAGAATTTTATTGGACTTAATCAGAGGTCCCTTTATGATTGGCTCAGTTAAAATCTTACTCTCTACTTACTCGCTTAATAATAAAACGTTTTCTAAAAGAGAACCATATAACTCATGGCAAATTTTAATACTCATTTGGGAGTGGCAGCAGTGGGCTCTGGCATGCTGGCAACGCTTTGTTTACAAGTCGGATTAGTTGATGCCAAAGACGCAATATTGCTCGCAAGTACGGGGGTGATCGGCGGAATTCTACCTGATATTGATTTGCACTACTCTTACCCGAGCCGCATTTTGTTTTCACTGCTGGGAATCATTACTGCATTTTTATGGATATTCGCTGCTGAAAATGATTTACCAATCATTCACCTCTGGGGAGCAGGATTAGGTATTTATCTTCTAGTTCGTTACCCCATTTGGACTTTATTTCAAAAAGTTACCGTACACCGCGGGGCAATTCACTCCATTGGAGTCGCTGTTTTATTTAGCTTTGCTACAGCAGCTGTCAGTTTTCATTTATTTGATAGGCCGGCATTTATTTCCTGGTTGATTGCGTTGTTTATCTTTCTAGGATTTATTCTGCATCTTTTATTGGATGAGATTTATAGCGTTGATTTTATGGGGCATCGACTTAAAAGATCTTTTGGCACTGCGCTCAAGCTTTTAGATTTTAAAGATAAAATGAGTAGTGCAGTCATTATTGCAGGCATTGCCGCATTATGGTTTGTCACACCAGATGCAAGAGCATTTATAGACACAATCACCAGTGCAGAAACCTATCGTGTTATATCTGAACGCCTGCTCTAGCAAAATGCTCTAATTAAAGATAATAAAAACGCCCCCCTACTTTTAGACACTTTTTATATTCACATTCACTGTACAGGGTAAAGACTCGAAACCACGGCCGTGGTTTTCGATGAGATGAGTTCTAACAACTGGGGTTATAGATTGCCCCAGTGTCACTGAAATTTAGAAAAACTACGCAGAAAAATTACGCAGCCGCTTTAGCTAACGCTTTTTGGATAACCAGCACTAAACCTTCAGGTAATTTTACACTTCCAGAAAGAGCAAAATCATGAGCTGCAGGTGACATTTTCTTCCAGGTGCGAATAATGATGTCTATCCATTTATCTTCATCATACTCTGTAAACTTTTCGTACATCGCTGTCATATAATGCTCAATGAACGTTAGAGCAGCAATATCTTCAACTACCTGTGTATCAGTGTTGGTTTTTAAGTCTTTCTTGCCGATCGCTAACTTAACACGCTCGATCGTTTCTTCATCATAGCCGGCTTCTACCAAGTGTGTTGCAGCTGTTTCAGCATGGAATTTATACAGATTAGTACGCCACAAATGATATCCCTTGCGATTCATTGGGTAGTCACTGCGAGGTGATTTCCAACGTTCAATGTGTTGCGCCGCGACAGAAAGTTTTGCCACATCACCAGAATCTGGGATAAGTCGTGAGAGCATATCCAGCATACGTTTTGAGTAAAGCAGTTCTTTCGGAACGTTTTCCCCATCTTCTACTTCAAAATTAATGTCTTTGCTATTTGCTGCATCATAAAGCGCTAGCGCCTTTTCTAGCATCTGCTGGTTTGATGAACTCATGGATACTCCATTAGAATTTGCTTATTTAGATCGGCTATTCTAGCGGAAAAATGATTTTTTTAAAGTTAGGATTAATTTTGCGCGGTTATTTTAAGACAGATGGCTTAGAGATAGCTTAGAAATGACTTAAAAATTAGTTTAACCAGCCGTTATCAAAGTCTTGCTCTTGCATTGCATCGACTTTCTTTTCGATATTATTAAGTGCACGAATCATTGTGACCGTTTTTTTCTCAAGATCTTTAAGTTTTTTCATACGAAAAGGGGTTTCATCGACAGGTACTTCAACATCACCTGCTGTGATTAAAGTTGATCGCGCTTTCTTACGTCGATCAAATGTAATGTAATACAACGACGTATATGCCTTATGAATTTCTTCATGAAGTACATCAAGATCTTTTAACTGCGGTATATTTACCAGCTTAAATCCTTCTTCTTGATACCATTTGCCAAAATCACAGGCTTTGCAATTCACAGGCTTTTTTACTTGTTCTTCTGGCAAACCTTTTACCAGTTTGTAACCTTGTTTGATCCATTCAATATGGTCAGGTTTTGCCTGTTTTAGGCTTTTTATAATATGCGCTTTATTCATAGCGAAGTAATTATTAGAAGTAATTATTAGAAGTAATTATTAGAAGTAATTATAAACAGCATTGTATCTTTTTCAATCTTTATCAGATCAACTGCAATGTCGTATGGTTTACTTATAAAAACAGCCTAAAAGTAGGGAGGTGACTTAACAAATTAAGGTCATGATACTTAGAGGATGAAACTTTGAGCATGAAATTTTCACCCAGCTCCGTATAATCTCCATTTTCCAAATTCAAGAGATAAGTCTATGAGACCTAGTGGTCGCGCAACAGATGAAATGCGCCAAGTTAAATTTACCCGTAATTACACCATGCACGCTGAAGGCTCTGTTCTGGTTGAGTTTGGAAACACCAAAGTACTTTGTACTGCGACAATTGATGATCGCACGCCACCATGGCTTCGCGGTAAAGGCCAAGGCTGGGTAACCGCTGAATATGGCATGCTGCCGCGTTCGACAAATTCACGCATGGGTCGTGAAGCGGCACGAGGCAAACAGGGTGGTCGCACCATGGAAATCCAGCGTCTAATTGGTCGTTCTTTACGCGCGATTGTTAACCTTGAAGCATTAGGCGAGCGTCAAATTATTGTCGATTGTGATGTTATTCAGGCTGATGGCGGCACACGAACGGCTTCAATCAGTGGTGCTTATGTTGCTTTATGCGACGCGGTACAAACCCTACTAGACTCTAAAAAAATCAAGAAAGATCCTCTAATGGGCCAACTAGCATCGGTTTCTGTCGGTATCTACAAAGGAACTCCGGTTTTAGATCTTGATTACGTGGAAGATTCAAACGCAGAAACAGATATGAATGTTGTGATGAATAACGCCGGGCATTTCATTGAAGTGCAAGGTACTGCAGAAGGTCACGCATACAGTCGTGATGAAATGAATGCTATGCTTGATTTAGCGGAGAAAGGCATCAACGAAATAATCGCAATACAGGATGAGACACTAAAATAGTGAGCACAGACGCCACAATCATGAACCGAAAAGTTGTACTCGCCAGCGGTAATGCAGGCAAATTACGTGAGTTCTTTGAAATTCTGGGCAGTGCGGGTTTCGAGATTGTGGCGCAGTCTGATTACGATGTAACGGATGTTCCTGAAACGGGCCTTACGTTTGTTGAAAACGCGATTATCAAAGCGCGTAACGCATCCCAACAAACCGGACTGCCAGCCCTTGCAGATGATTCTGGTATCGAGGTTGATGCGTTAAATGGTCAACCGGGGATATACTCCGCCCGCTATTCGGGTGAAGGCAATGCAGCGAATAATCAAAAACTACTTCATGAAATGAAAGATGTGCCAGATGAGCTTCGTACGGCGCGTTTTCGTTGTTGTATTGTCTATATGCGTCATGCCGAAGACCCTTCTCCATTGATCGCGGATGCAAGCTGGGAAGGCACCATTTTAAAAGAATTGTCGGGAGCCAATGGTTTCGGATACGATCCTCTGTTCTATGTACCTAGCTTTGATAAAAGCTCAGCAGAACTGACCCCTGAAGAAAAAAACAGTGTAAGTCACCGCGGTAAAGCCTTACAACGGATTTTAAAAATGATGAGCTCAGAAAAACTGTGAAAACTATTTTTCTCTATATTCGTTCAACTATTTACTGGCTTGGCTTGCTACTCAGCACTTTGATATACGGTTTAGGTTCTCCACTGTTAATTTTATTAACACCTACTCAGGCGTATCACGCAGTGATGCCTTGGGCGCATTTCAACCTCTGGTGGCTTAAAATCACCTGTGGAGTTAATTACAATATCCTTGGTCAGTCCAATATTGATTTAAACAATCGTGGAATTATCCTGGCAAATCATCAATCAACATGGGAAACTATGATGATACCCACTTTTTTCCCACCAACTTCATTTGTGATTAAAAAACAACTCCTTAAAATTCCATTTTTTGGCTGGGCGTTGTCATCAGTGAAGCCAATTGCAATTGACCGAAATGCGGGTTCATCAGCAGTTGATCAAGTAAAAACTATTGGGGAAAAACATCTTGATAATGGTAATTGGGTTTGTATTTTCCCTGAAGGTACCCGAGTAAAACCAGGACAAAGGCTGGACTATCGTATGGGTGGTGCGTTACTGGTTGAACATTCAGGTTACCCTATCTATCCAATTGCGCATAATGCGGGTAAGTGCTGGCCACGGCATAGTTACCTTAAATTTCCAGGTACTATTACGTTAATTATCGGTAAACCGTTTAGCGCAAAAGGTTTAAATCCTGAAGAAATCAATGATAAAGTCAGAAACTGGATCGATGCGGAGATTGAAAAAATGCCTCCTGCGGTGTATTAATAACTTAGCAATACTGATATTGACCCTGATAACCCCGTACAATTTATACTAATAAAGAGCGATGTGTAGTTTCTAAAATAAAATAACCCCAGAATTTTTATAGTTAGGCTAATATAATGAATAAAATAATAAAAATTACGGCACTTATGTTAAGTCTCAGCTTTATAGCTGCCTGTAGTGTTAGTGAAAAACAAAACTCCCAACAGCAAGCGAGTATTACACCAGAAGAGAATCCTACGGGTGAAGTATTTGTTGATATGTTACCTAAAATAAATACACATTCTGTTCAGCCAGAGAAACGTCCAGAGCAGAGAGAACTTACGCGTATTGAACGTTTTTCTGGGATGCTAGAGTCACATAATAAAATCAGAGCAAAACATAACGTTCCTCCTTTAACATGGTCGAAGAAATTAGAAGATTATTCGATGCAATGGGCAAAACACTTATCAAAGGGCAATAAATGCGATATGTACCACCGAACAGGTAATACGCCTTTTGGAGAGAACTTATACCGCTCAACAGCAATAGTGTGGACGGATGGGAAGAGAGAAGTAAATCCTGTCACAATCAAAGAGGTTGTTAAGGCTTGGACAGATGAGGAAAAGTGGTACAACTACAAAACGAATAGTTGTCAGCCGGGCGCTCTATGTGGTCATTACACTCAAGCGGTTTGGAAAAGTACAACGGAAGTAGGTTGTGCAATGCAAGTTTGTGGTGATAAGTCACAAACATGGGTTTGTAGTTACAATCCTCCCGGTAATTACACGGGTGTAAGACCTTACTAAGCATTTTTAACCTCTAGTACTTTTACCGACTCAAAACCTGAAAACTCTGTTCTACCCGATTTCCTTTTTCATCCACCAGTGTAAGTCGATGTTTACCAGCAGCAAGCCATATAGCTTGCTCGTGATAGGTTTGCGTCGTTCCCAAGAAGTCATCATCCAGATGCCAGAACAACTGAGCTTCTGGATTTCCGTGTATCGCCTGAAACACCGTTTTACCCTTCTCACCCGTTAATTCTTTAGGTATATAAATTTGCGTGTTTCGCCTTGGGTAAATCAATGAAATCGGACTATCCTTTGACGCGACCGTTTCAACTTGCTGGCAATCTTCTCGCCACGCTGGCATGACTTTGTAATCTGCATGATGTTGCTGGTAATAATAGGCTTCATCTGGTGGTAACACGAACCAGTCTTTATGCTCCATCGCATCTATTGATTCGCAACCACTATGCACTCGAAGCTGGGATTGCTTATCAACATGAATCCGCTGATGATTAGGCGAAACACGATCAAAATGGCTGTTTAAGGGAATATAATAATCTTTCGCAGTGCAGTTTTGATTAGCCAAAAAACCATCATCTTTACATAACGAAACCAACTTCATTTGCTCGATGGGTTTTCTAAACCATTTTGAATCTAATGAAAGTCGGTTAAATACGTCAAATAAAACCGGAGCAGCAACTTTCACTCCAGTCATGCCTTGGCGACCTTCTCCCGCCGCATTACCGACCCAAACACCCACCGTATATTTTGGTGTTGTCCCCAGTGCCCATGCATCACGATGGCCAAAGCTTGTCCCTGTTTTCCAAGCGATTTTGTGCGTACTATTAAAGCGCTTCCAATAAGCTTCACTACCTGGCCGACCCACTTCTAGCAATGCTTGCAAGGTCATCCACGCACTCGCAGGGCTAAGTTGATTTTGTTTTGAGGTTTCTGCTTTTTGTTGCTTTAAAATAATCGGCTGAAGCAGCTTGCCTTGTTTTGTATCTAGTCCTTGCTGTGCTCGGTTTGAAAGGTTTGCATACATGCCACTTAATTCCCACAGCGTGCCTTCAGCACCACCAAGAATCAGAGGTAAACCGTATTCACGTGAACGCCTATGCAGCGTACTCATGCCCATATTCTTTAAGGATTCTAAGAA
>RCNF010001051.1_pt1 | contig 14535 bp, 11 predicted proteins | sample 2041311 | NCBI WGS metagenome assembly RCNF01 (sample SAMN09708228, study PRJNA481090) | Marine sediment metagenome, whole genome shotgun sequencing project. | biome: marine sediment; feature: ocean; material: sediment; isolation source: Sewage treatment plant 2 marine sediment (STP2) ... | reverse complement strand
GGAGTGGATTTTCCTGGGGAGATAGGTACTCCTATCTATGCAACCATGGCAGGGTTGGTGGTATACGCAGATGCCAATGGAGACTGGGGAAACCTGGTCGTTGTGGAAAACAACGGATACCAGACCTATTTTGCACACCTGAATAGTTTTGGTGTTAGCAAGGGGCAGGTGATATCGCGCGGCCAAATGATTGGGACCCTTGGTAATAATGGAAACTCCTCAGGTGCTCATCTTCATTACGGGATCAAGAAACAAACCGGTGAAAAGAGTTATATATGGCTTGACCCAGAGGGATTCTTTAATCGCTCAGATACAAAAGAGTGGCCGTGCGGAAACTAAATTATGGATAATACTCGTTTAATTTGTCCGTGTAATAACATATTCTCACTGGAGGAAGGCGTCCAGCAGGGCATGATATGCCCTGCCTGTGGAGAGATGATGTCTCTGGTAGATACTGATCAGTTTGAGAAAGGTGCGCTGCAGAACGGTCCCGAGGATGACTTGACTACACAGACATCACCACTTCGGTATAGCCCGGGCCCCGTGGCCATTATCACGCTCCCTTCCCGGAATGTGATTGATGCAGAGGGAGTAGCGGACCTGATCCGAAGTTTTCAGCTTCCTATTGGCCTGGAGATATTTGGACATGGTGACCGCCGGTATTTTTTGATCAGAGGAAGCAGGTCTGTCCTGGAATTTACAGCCAGCCGCCTCGAATCTGTCTACCCAAAAATGATAGTTCGTATTACTGAGGAAGATCCTGTTGCTGCTTTGCTCCACAGGAGCGACATCAGGGCTGTGGAGCTCCCGTTTTGTCTCCGAAAACCTGAATGGCTACCTGTCAAAACCTGGCAGACTTTCACCAATGGAAGAGACCCTGTTGTGAGCCTTTTATCTGCCTTTTCAGGGCTTGGCGAGAACGAGGGTGTATGGTTTCAGATCTACCTTCATGGCGGCGGTTCGCCAGAATGGGAAGCCCAGGTTCAAAAGCGCCTGAAGGTAGAAGCTCAGCGGGGGTATTTAGTAGATGAAAGCGCCACCATGGTGAGTTCTCCTGTTCAGATACACCAACCCGACAATATTAATTACGGATTAGTTGCTTCTGTAGTTGTAGGTCTAATGGGTTTGGGATCAGCACTATACCTATACACCTTTGGCAGCAAAATCCTGGCCTCACTTGTTGCGATCGTATCGGTTATTGGTTCTCTTTTCCTTCTCAGATGGCTAGGACACTCTCGGGAAGATGAATGGGATCAAACCGACCTGCGCCTGGTCAGGGAAAAAATGATTGACAGCCATAAATTGATCAAGGTATCCCTGAGAGCTGCTGCTATAAGTCCGGATGATAAGCGCAGCTTGCTTTTACTGCAGAGGTTTTCTGCCGTGCTTGACCAGTACAGCATAAGCGGCGGTAACTCTTTCAATGCATTCCATTATTCCAGACCGTTCAATTTAGCCATGGTACCTGGTTCGGGTTATGAGCAAGAACACATACCTCGTGTGTGGCTCAGTCCCCTTGAGATCGCAGGCGTCTGGCACCCACCACTGATCGATAAAAGGACCAGCCTGGACTCTCTTCCGGTGAACACGATTGCGTATCGAGCTCCATCACCAGACGACACCAATGGCCTTGCGCCTATTGGCGTAGCTCGCTTACCCGGTGGGGGGGAGTTCGATGTGAGTCTCAACGCACAAGCTCTACGGCGAGGCATCACCATGGTAGGCAAACCAGGCATGGGAAAATCGATCCTGATGGAGCATATCATCAAGATAAGCGCTGAAGAAGATCCTGAAAAGCCGGCAGTGATTGTTATCGACCCTCATGGTGACCTGGCCGAAAGGCTTCTGGGCGTGCTCTCTCCGGACGTTGTGAGAGACAGGGTCTACTATCTTGATGTGGCCGCTAAAGATTACATCATGACCTATAATCCCCTGGATCCCACCCAGAAAGGGCTCGATCCCCAAGCTATAGCCCAGATCTTTATGGACATCGGCCAGGCTTTGTTCGGCAAGTACTGGGGGCCCAGGATGCAGATCCCCTACAAACGGACCATCTTAACTGTGGCTTTGGCCAATAAAAAGCGCGGTCCTGGGAAAATGTTTGGCCCTAACTTGATCACCCCGTTCTTGATGGCTGATAATGAGTTGTGGTCAGAATTCATCAAACAAGAAATCGGTGACGAAGAAGCAGCAACCGAAGTACTGAACATGTATTACCAGGGGGAGCTGGCTCATATCAATAGTCATTTGAAACAGCAGGTGATCATGCCTGTCCTGTCCAAGTCTGACCGGTTTGCTGAAGAACCCGCTAACAGCCTATACAATGCTCCCAAATCAGATCTTGATCTTTGGGAAGTAATCGAAAACCGCAAGATATTGATCATAAATACTCGTTCTGGGATCATCGGCGAGGATATGGCTGCCTTCACCGGCGCCCTTTTCATCAACGCGGTTGTCAAGATTGTCATGCAGCAGGTCGCCAACCGCGTCAAAGAAAGGATCCCGATTACCTTTGTGGTAGATGAAATGCAGACGATAGCCGGCGTGCAGTGGGATACGCTTTTGGGACAGATGAGAAAACATGGCTTCAATCTGGTCATCGGCACCCAGTCCCTTGCCAGTATCCGGGAAAACTTAGGGGCCAACATGCCAGGCATTATCCTGGGAGGATCCCACAGTTTATTTTCTTTCCGGATCAACGGTGAGGATGCTGAAAAATTATCGTCGGAAGAGTTTCGGACAGATGATGGAGGCGTTGATCCTACCTCCCTTACACAACTTCCTCCCTACCATGTGTGGGCATCTATGGTAGGAGATGACGGGAAGAAAATCCCTCCGTTCTCAATGCGGGTCAAGCCTCCTTTCCAAGTGAATGACAACCAGGTTCAGGACGCTCTGGATGCTCGTGCTCATTACAGCACCCCTGTGAAAACTGCGTCTAAAAACGGTCTTGCGTCGTTGACTTACATCAGAGACCATTTTGGGAAGTTGATGAGTGAAGGCAGCGGGAAACCAACATCTCCTTCAATTAAATCGTCTCAAGGTTATACCACCAACACTCCCGATAAGTCTATCGGCCAAATCCGCTCTGAGGGAGAGACATTTATTGCGGCTTTATTGGAAAATGATGACATCAACGAAGAGGAGTATTTACAAGAAGAGCTGCTTCTAGGTTATCAAGAGAAACTCGCTACCAGGTTGAACCAGGTTGTCAAAGAGGATATTGCTTCAGAAGACACATTCCCGCTTGCAATGTCTGATGAATATGAGGAGGACGGTGATGGGTAGTTATTCATCTGAAGAAAACCTCCTTCTTGATTTTCTATATAAATACCCCTGGACATGCCGGCAGACATTGCTTGCTGTTTTTGGTCCTGCTTTTGAGGGTCTTGTAAATAGAAATCAGGTCCGCATTGTTCGTGTTCCCGGGGCGGGGGAGTGCTGGGGAGTGAAGCAGGAAAAACTGGGCTCTCTTCCCGGCGTTCGGCGCCGCGAGATGGCCAAGAACCACACAATCAAAGCCCTGGGAAAAGATGCTCTGTGGACTGGAGGGGCTCCTGGACCATGGGGATCGGACTTGCTAATTTATCGTCAGAGAGAAGAACGTTGGATACGCGTTTGGGTTGATTTTGGGGAGATTAGCGTTGAAGCTGCGCCTTTTATAGATCCAGATCCTCCTTTATTAGCGCACAATGTAAATGATCTGATCCTTACAACTTCATTTGACAGGGCTGCTGTGATTAACGTCCAGCTGCTTTCTGTAAAAAAGTCATCTCGGGGCCGCGTCTCCATCTTCTGTTCCCATGAGGGCAGGCCTTTTTCTGCTGAGCGTACCTCTCATTATCCGAAAGAGCGGAGGGGTCAGTTCCCACTAAGCCTGCAGGCGTTTGAAGAGGCTTTATCCAAATCGTGCGCGAAAAGGATGGATAATGTTCGGCGCGATCAAAATATTGGAAAGCTTTTCTTGGAATTGGGAAGGCCTGATTTCATGATCCTCAATTATGTTGGCAACAACCCGGTTTTTTCTGTTGCAGAGATAGCCTTGCTTCTTTCTTCTTCGACTACAGGTTCTCCCAACCTGGACGATAGAGAAAGTGTAATGAACACCGTGTCAGAGCGGCTTTCTTTCTTGGAGAAAAAAGGGTTGATAGAATATGCGTCCCCTCCTTCTCCAGGAATAAAGCTAGCCTCGAGAGGACTAGAGGTTCTGTCTAAATATTGGGGAGTACAAAGAGAAAGTCTGCGCCGTTTTCATGCATGGCCCCAAAAGAAAATAAAAGACGGGGATACAACATATTCTGAAAAGCCTTTATCCTTCATCAAGGATCACACTCTGCTTGTACAACGCTTTGCATTTGGTCTTATTGACAGTTCCTTGCGCATTCAACAAGAGCATGGGGGAGCTGATGTTTTCCTCGAGGCAATCGTCGGCAAGAGGATATCTTATAAGGACCTTTCCAGCGGGGAATACGCCTGGGTGATACCGGACGCAGTAATAAATATATCATTTTGGTACAAAATCTGGCAAAATGGGCACGTCTATGAACCTAAAAACATATATTCATCGTCCAACTTGTTAGTCGAGATCGATCGTTCATCTATTCCTTATTCGCGGTTATCAACTAGGTGTGAGAAGTACGGCCGTATTTGGAGATCTCTATCCGGAAGCCCTGCGCAGATCTGGGTTATTGACGGATCTCCGTGGCGGGAAAAAGAACTTTTAGAGATGCTTGCAGATAACGACATCAACGGCTGGACGGTATTGCTCGACAGGCTTATCCTCAGCAGAGATGATCCTTGGTGGGGTCGTCATTCACATAAGCCAGGCGTGCTTCCCTATGAAAAGCACGGCGGCATGGCCCCGCTGCGCAAGATATGGAGAAACTCACAGGACTACAAATATCATCATTTTTTGGGCCAATCCCCCTGGAATAAGAAAATGTCCCAAACCAAGCAGCCTGTAACCGTGCTTAGAAGCTATTAACCTATTGAAAAGAGCAGAAAAAGTGTTAATTTTAAGGAAGGGTCTAATGAAGTATGACATAATATATATCAACAACTAAATACATTAGCCCCCTTAAAGCGCAAACCCCCTTACGGGGGCTAACAAAGTGAGAGTTGGCGCTCTCGCTGTTCTTTGCTGTATGTAATACTAGCAGAGTTTATTCAGCGTGTCAAGAGCTTCCGCCAACCTCCAGAAATGGTTAGCGGAATTTATTTTTAAAGAGGTCTATTTTAGGTGAGCAGTAGTAAACAAAGCACCATCACAACGAGCAACGAGATGATCGGCAAAGAGTCCTGGGACGCATTATTAAAGGACCTTTATTCGGCATCTCTTGGCATCCCTGAGGAATGGACTCAGGAAACATCTGCCCAATGGAGCCCTGACGAGCAAAGCCTGATTGTTACTGTTCCTTCCTCTGCTGATGACGATTGGATCAACAGGAGACTCTTACCTATCGCTAATATCCTCTTCCAAGAAAAGCACAATAAGAAGAGGCTTGTTGTACAGAAGAATGGGGAGGGGGCGCCGAGCGAGCTGCTGGTCAAGGTCCACAGGGATGCATATGACCATGTGGTGTCCCCGCGCAAAATGATCCCGGTTCCTTTCTATCTTCTCCACCACTGGTTGCCAGTGCTAGGAGCCGCACCTTTTTGGGTAGTAATCGCTCTTATTCAACAGTCCTTCGTAAATACAGTAAATAAGGAAAAAGAACGCAGTGTTCAAAAGCGAATCTCTACCAGGGAGCTTTCCTACTGGGCGCCTCTTTCATACAGACAAATTTCTAGATACTTAAGTAAGGAAGGTTTTTCTAGCTGGTTCTATATAAAGGAAAAGGACGGCTATCAGGATGTTCCTCCTGAGTACAAAGTTTGGAGCCAGCTTCCTGTTGCTCCGCATCACCTGTCCTGGATCAACAACTATTTCAAAAACGCCAAAAAGGGAGCGTCTGCTGTATCACTACTCGAGTCTCTTTTGGACAAGACCGGCGATATTCGTCGAGTAAAGTTTGGTGATATTGATATCCCGGCTTCTTTCGAATCTCAAAGAACCTCTCTACTTGACATTGTAGTTAATCATTATCCAGGAAAACAGGACCAGCTCGTTTACGACCTTGTGACCCAATTAGAACACCAGGTTGTACGTCCGAATTTGTTCCTATCAATTCCTCACTATTTCTTTGAAAATTATGGTGGGGTTTTGAAACCAAACGAGGCAGCTCTTATCTGGTATTTAAGATCTTTATACAAAGATGAAGAAAGTGATTCTCTCTCGTTTAGCGGTTATTCTCAGCTTTGCTCATCTCTTGGCTGTTCCTCAATGACTGTACGGCGTCTACTGGCATCGTGCGCTCCTGCTGATGATGAGCCGATTACTTCTTCGTGGAATTTTTCTTATGTTGATAAATCCGTGCTGCGCAACTGGCTTTCTGTTCTACTCATTTCTCACAATAACAATGGATCGGCCGATAAGTATTCTATAGGAGTCCGTGTTACCGAGCCTATTCACCAAGACGACAACGATACTTATTCTCAGATAGTTGAAGATCTTCTTTCAATTCCTCAACCTTCACAAAATGTCCCACCAGACGGCAAGGTCCCACCATCTCAACCTTCACAAAGTGTCCCACCAGATGATAATATCCCATCATCTCAACCTTCACAAAATGTCACACCAGAAGAAGAGTCGCCTTTACCGTTACCTTCACAAAATGTCACACCACCTTTACAAAAAGGCACACCACCTTCTCAAAATGTCACGCTACCTTCACAAAGCATCACACCAAACCTTAACAATACGTCCCACTTAAAAAGCTCATATAAAGATTCTTTAAATGCTTCTATAAATGATTCTTTAATACCACCACTACCTTCTTCTACGGATCAAGTCACACCAAACGGATCTCAGGTGGTTGGGGTAAGAGAAATTAATTTAGAAAAACTATTAGGATTTGGAAGTTACAAACACAACGAAAAGAAAAAACTTGTTCCTCTAATTGAAAAGAACCATGATTTATTTTTAGCCTGGATCATACGCAACCACATCACCGCTGCTAAATTCCCAGTCCGATTGGCCGTCAAGAATGTCCAGGAAGGAAATGTAACAGAAGATCAATACCTGGAACTAGCAGCACTAGGGTGGGGGATTACTGCACAGCTGGCCAGCGTAAATGAAAACGATCTGAGCATGTGGGAAGTTGGTATGGTTGAAGATTATGAAGATCAGGAAGAGTTGATCCAGGTTTATAAGAGATTGTCAAAGCCGGCCATAAAAGCAATAAAGAAGTTGAAAGAAACCGATTTCAAGCAGCTGGTTGATAATGTATTAGTGGATGAAAAAGAATAGAAAGATAAAGAGTAGTAGAAATATTTTCCGGATTGATGGAAAGAACATTTATGGGAAATAAGATAGAGGTTCTTGTTGATGGAAGAATGGTGGCTGACGAGGTAATTTATGCAGACACGCCTCAGCTCAAAAAGAAAGGAATTTTAGGAAAGAAAGATATAAAAAGAAACGAGGGTGTATTACTGGAAATGAAGGACAGGTGGGGAATTTCTTTTCTTCATTCCATCCATATGGTCGGAGTACCTTTTCCTTTAGCTGTTGCCTGGATAGATAGTTCAGGAGAGATCATACATGTAAGGATTGCCCAACCAGGGAGACTTTATTTCCCTCAAGGAATACTTACAAAGAGTGCCTATATCTTGGAGTTGAGTGTTCATCACTTAGAACTATTGACCCGGGCTAAGAAGATAAGCTGGATGTTTGAAAATGGACAGGAGTACCCCTAAAAATAGCATCTTCAGGGTAACGTTTAATAATAAAAAATGATCATTATTGGATCTCTGAAAATCAGGTAAATATGTTTCAGCTATTTGGTTATTTCGCTTTCATTCTCTTTGTGGTACACATTAATTTGAGCTAAAAATATGTCCTTGTTCTTCTATTCGCTCCAATTTCATGCAATAACTTTTACTAATCAGTGTTTGGTAAAAGGGCGGAAAAATGAATAGGCAATTGCCGTCGATCGATCTCGAGACAGTTCTAGACTGGGCATACTGCGAAGCCAGAGTATGGTGGCAGTTAAGGGAAACCGAGGGCATACAGAAAGGAGCTGAAAAAAAGAGGTTCTTGTCAGGAGAAAAGCTGCTCGAGGAAGCCGTCAGATCCTCCTTGTATCTGGGCTACAAGAAGAAGAAAAAGGACCAGGATGACGTACTTCAAAAAACCTTAGCGTCATTCTGGAAAACAGAGTTGAATAGCTGGGGACTATTAGATCTGCGCGAATCTCTAGCTGCGTACTCTGTTTTATATGAGGAACTACTTTCCAGGTTTGGAAAAGAAGGAGACATCAGGAAGAAAGACGGCAAGATATACGAGAACCCACTTTGGTCCCGTTATTGGAACACGAATGCTGTATTGTCGGGACTGTCTGACTTGAGGAGCAAGATCGATAGTGAGCAGCATAAGGCAGGAATTGGTGCAGCAAGGAAACCATCCAAGGAAACCAACATATGGAAAGAACCTATAGGGTTGGCGGACGCATTTGCTAGATCCATTTGGATTATTAAGAAGAATGTTTTCCCAAAGGATAACGTTGAAGGGGTGGGGAGTAATGCCTGGGTGAATCTTCCCCAGATCTCGATCAAGGTAAAGCCTGATTTAATCTTTCTGTCAGGGGACGACCTTATATATGAAAAACATGTGTTTGGAACCAGGCGCCCATCAACGAAGGACATATTAACTGATTACAGGGTCAAGGCTCTTTTCAGCGCTGAACACGAAGGGAGTGGAAAGAAGGCAACTGCAATCATTGTCCGTCATATGATGTCGGGAAAAACAGAGAGAATAAAGGCTCGAAGAGCAGCGAGTATCAATGAGATAAGTTCAATGGCAGAAGCGGTTCATAGACGTATCAATGCGAATGATTACTCCGGCCCCAGAATGGTAAACGGTTGGGAAGCTTGCGGGACGTGTGACTATAAACCTTTATGCTTTGGGGAGGAGGGGTTGATGAAGCGTTTCAATTTACCCCTCTCTGGCAAGACAGTGTTAGCAAGCGAACTAATGGAAGGAATTCAGAACCTGTTGGAAAAGCATACGGCAGAAGAGCTGTCCATTGGGGGGGACGTCGTAAAAATACTTCTGCCGTGGATTGAGAAAAATCCAGGACTTACCGACAAACAAATCGACTGGCTTTTATCGCGAGAGAGTGTTGAAAAATGATAAGGAAACTTTTAGACAACAAAGGCGAATACTTTCGGACCAAAACCTCCGGGATCGTCCTGGTTGTGCTTTCTTTTGCAGTAGCGGCCTGGTACATTGCAGAAGCGATATTCTCTGGAGAAGGTCTCAAGATCAATGATGTTTTTATACTTCTTTTCATGATGGCCACGTCTCTGACAGGATGGGCAATCTTATACATTGTGTTCCAAAAAGAAATTCTATCAGTCCTCAGTTCGCAGAAATCCAGATTCAATAGAACTATATTAGGGCTGAGTTGGCCAATCTTTGACGAAGCACTACAAGAAATTGGACAGGGATTGGCGCAGCTATATAACGATGAAACACAATGGGTGTTATATGGTCTGCTGCCAGCCCTTGCGGTCAAAGACAAAGCAGAAGATTCTCCACAGAGGAGATTCCTAATAGCCGCTAACGATTCTCGGTTCTCAGGTGATAACCAAGGAACAGAAAGCATGAAAAGAGCTTTGGGGGAGAGGGATCTGAAAGAAAGGGGCATTCAGGTGCATGTATCCCAAAAAAAAGGACATGAAATTGTTACGATGACGGGAAGAGCAGGAGCCGTAGCTCTGGGACTGGTGATCACAGCGCCGAGGAAGACCAGGTTGTGGGGAAAAAAATGGATCAAGTCCCAGAAAAGGCAATTCCTGAAAGAAGCCATTGAGGAGTGTATTTATAAACTATCTTCTTTGCAAGCCGAGTGGGAAGAAAGACTAAAAGCAGTTGATTTTGAAGGACTGGCAATGGTGCTAAGAATGATGTCTCATGAGGCCGCGGCCAACCTGTCGATTGTGCTTGGAAGCAAAGGGCATACAGATTCTGAAGAGGAGGCGCTGGAAAGGGCCATACACCTTGTTAGGCAAATACCGGTTCTTCCATCGTTGGGAACTGGTTTCTTTGAGGCGCAGGCAGGTTCAATGACGTTAGACCCCATTGTTAAAAGCACGATCAAGGCGGTCGTTAATATCTGGCCAAAAATCTCTATTGAACTTCAAACAAACTCAGAAAGAGAAAAAAACATTTCTGTTATTGGAGACAAACAGCTGCACTCGGTATTCCAGAACGTGATCTTTAATGCTTCCAGCCATGCAAAAAGCAAGGTTGAAATAAATATTGAGCCGAGTGAAGATGGCAAATTGGTGCTTATTAATGTCTCTGACGATGGGCCTGGCATCCCTTATGAACGGCGTGATTGGATATTTGATTTATCTAAAGCTTATGCCACAGATTACCGGCCGAGAGGGGGAGGGGTTGGGTTGTATATAGCCAGGAGGATAGCCAGGAATGTGGGGGGAGACGTTTTCTTAGGAAGCCCCGAGGACGGGAATAAAAGATCAAACCATTTCACGATCAGGCTGCAAACAGCTCAGAGAGGGAAAAATGAAACAAGCTGATTCTGGCAATATAGGAAAAGATATTGTTGTAATTGCCGAAGACGACCAGAACCAGAGCTTGATGCTCAAGGACTATTTGGAGACGGTTTTTGGACTCCAGGTGTTTACAACTGAAACGACACATTCTGTATTGCCGCTCTTGAAGGAAACGAATGCCTCCGTGTTGATTCTGGACCTGCAGCTGGCAGACGGCGATGCTGAACACCTGGTCCCTGAAGCTGCAGCAATTGACGACCTCCTGGTTGTAGTTCTGACAGGAACCTGGCAAGAAAGGATGGAGGATGAGCTTCTTCAAGCGGGAGCCCAGGTAGTGATGAGAAAACCTCAAAAGCCATCTACGGTATGGGCTCAGATATCGAACCTTATGGACCGTCACCATCCAAGAAAGAGCAACCTTAAGATAGCAATGAAAGGAATAGATGAATATATTGACTTGAAAGAAGGAGCAATCATTGGGGCGGACGGGCGCAACGCTTTTTTTAGCGAAGAAAGAAATTCAATCTTGAAAGTTCTGGCACAGAATTTAGAAGAAACAACCGCTTCAACTGGAGGCTGGGTTGAGCGAAACGACATTATAAAAAATGTATATGGAAACATCGCAATTACAGAAGATGTTGGGAACTCTCTTCGCTATAACATAAGGGAAATCAACAAAGCCATAAAAAATGTAACTTCCTGTCCTGCGGATCTTCGCCCCATTGATAATAGAAGAATGGGAAGAGAAGATTCTTTTTACCGTTTGAATCCTGATGTTTTTGAAGCTTTAAATGAAGGTAATTGAAAAGCCAATTATGAGTGGACATATATATGCCTAAGCCAAAAAAATCCTCATTACTTCCAATCAAAGTTCCGCACCCTCTCGATTTGAATGAAGCGGCAGAAAGCGTAGCCGGCTATATTGGAAGGGGAGATACTTCGATTTTTGATCCTGTTCAAACAGGACTTCTCCTTCTAGACCAAGCCATGGGAGGCACTGAAGAAGAACCGGGAGGATTCCACCCGGAAGATCTGTGGCTATTAGCCGGTGCCCAGGGGGTAGGGAAAACCTCTCTTGTATTACAGATTGCTCACCATATGGGGTGCGAGGGAGTCCTAGCCATTGTTGTTTGTTATGAACACTCTCCCATAACCCTTTGGGAGCGCATGGTATGTCAGTTATCTGGAGCTATTAGCCAGGCAGAGCAGGGGGGGGATGGAGATGGATTGGTGGATATTGCTAGTCTGCGCAGCACCTATCGTGAAATGATTACAGACTACAAGGGAGACAACTTAAAGGAAGAAAGACTGATTGACGAGCTGCTGAGCAGGTTTTCAAACGGGTCTGAGATCTGGGCGCAGCTGTCCCGGGCCGCCGCTAACGTTTGGTTGATTAAGGGAGACCCGCTGTACACTAACCCAGATGCCCTCGAAGCATACGTCAAAATGGCCAAAGAAGAAGGGCATAAACGGATAGTGCTGTTTGTGGACTATGTCCAAAGAGTCCCGGTGCCGCCGCAGCATGGCCGGCTGCTGGGGACTTTGGAGCGCATAGAGTTTTCTCTGCGGGCATTGAAGGGCATTGCCATGACTCACCTGATACCCGTGGTTGGGGTAAGTGCAGCTGACGCGGAAGGGCTCCGGAAAGGAAGAATCCATCTGGAGAATATGTGGGGGAACGCTACTATGCAGTATGAGCCTGACGGTGCCTTGATATTGAATAAAGACCGATCTAGTGATGGGATAGAGCAAATCAGAATAGCGATCGAAAAATCCCGCCGAGGAAAAAGCGAGATCGAATGGAGGTATCCATTCTATGGAAGCGCTTACCAGTTTGGAAGCCCAGGGGTCCGTATCCTTGAAGATCAAAGTTGGCAGCACGAGAGAGCTTCCCTAAAACCAAAAGTAAAAAAGGAGCTATTTCCTGATGTAGAGGAGATAGAAAAAACAATATGAGCCTCGTATATGTGATCAGAAAAAAAGACAGAGAACAACCGGTATCCGACCACCTTCTATTGGAAGAAGCCCTTCAACATTGGGAAGCCATGGAGTGTACGCACCAAGAACACTATATAGAAGTATTTGAGGGTACAGAGATCTCCAGGCCAGAAAAACCAATAGATATCATATATCTATTTATTGACGGTGCTGATTCTTATGACGGAGGCCAGGGGAATATTGATGATTTTGATATCACCAGGTTTTTGTAAAAGGAGAACCTACTGTTTACTCAAACTATTGAAGTAGGGATAAAAATAATTCTCAGTGGACTGCTGATCTATGCATCGGTAGAGGATCTCCGAAAGAGAGAAGTTCCTTATGTGGCCGGCATTGGGATCTTGCTGTATGGCGCCTTTACGCTCTTTTGGAACCAGCACTGGTTATTGGGAGTATTCTACCTGGTGGCAGTGATGGGGAGCAGGGGAGGGATCTGGGGACTCGCTGCTGCAGCGGTGGCGCTGACAACGCTGGCAGTACCTGAGCTCCGGTTAGAAGCATACCCGTTCATTATTGCTATATTCTTTATTATTATGATGTTCAGATTTGGTGTATTTGGGCAGGGGGATGCAGTACTGGCATTTGGACTACTGGCTATTGCGTATGAAGATGGTCTCTGGATGCCCCTGGTGCTGCTGGGCACCAGCGTTTTAGGAATAATTCCCCTGATCTGGAAGAGGAGCCCGAAAGAGATCCTGGAAAGGACCAAATTGATCTGGAATAATTTTGGCAAGATCGAAGAAGACGCAGAAGCCGTGAAGTTTCCATGGGCTGTTGTGGCTGGCGCTATTGGACTGGTGTATCTATGGATTGTAAGGGTAGGAGATTTATTATGAACGATGAAAAGAAGTCAAACACGCGCCTATTTACAGCCTTGGCCCTGCTTTTCTTCGCGTCGTTGGTAGTGGTAATTGTGCTGTTTGCTGTCAGGGCGGGATACATTTCGACAGCTAACCTTACAGAGAAGATATCCAACATTTTTGGATCCGAGGGGATAAAAGGAATAATTCCTGATGCAAGACCTCCGGATGTTGTAGGGGTAGAGGTTTACGACCTGTCAGTGTATGAACAGAACAAAGAGGCATACGCGGAAGCGCTAGCCCGAATGGAAGATGATTGGTTTCCTAGAACTGCCGTAGTGATACCGAAGGGGCCGGAAGGGGGAGATTTCCCCAATGCCCCCGTGCCCATTTATGATGCTTATCCTGGACAGGAAACGACGACAGAGGAAGGCGAGACATACGAGATCACCAGGACCTGGATCGGCGATATTGCTGTTGGTACAGAAGTTACTCTTGAAGGTTTGGTAGGGCAGGGGGAATGGTGTTTTGTTACCGCTGAGACTATTGGTGGCTGGAGCTCGTCTGGTTGGATTTGGTGCTACAGACTGTATGTTCCTGATTCTACTTGGGTGCATTAGCTAAAATGGAAAATACTAGACCCGCCCTCATTTCGTATAGGCAATATGGCATAAATACATCCCCAGTTTGATTTATTGCCCTCATTGCACATCGCGTTCCTTCTTATATATACATTAATAAACCAAACTGGGTCATACCGGGCCAAGATAGAGCAGGGGAGTATTAAGATGAAATATGACAAGCTGAAAATTGTGTAGGGCTATTTTCACCCCCCGTAATACTTGCGTATATTTGCCAATCGTTAAGTATTAGATATTTAATGAAAAGCCAACCAATACTACAAATTATGTAGGCCAGGATCTATAATCAATAGTTATATGCTGTTATCAAAACCATACATATTAACAACTGACTTTGAATTGGACGGGGAAACAGGACATCCTGTCCGCCTCAGTTGCACTACGATTTCACCAAAACTCTACTCAAAAGGACAAATCAAATCTACTGGATTGGCGACTCGGTCAAAAAATAAGGGCCTGTTTTTGAAAGTTCAAAACAA
>RCNF010001050.1_pt1 | contig 14543 bp, 13 predicted proteins | sample 2041311 | NCBI WGS metagenome assembly RCNF01 (sample SAMN09708228, study PRJNA481090) | Marine sediment metagenome, whole genome shotgun sequencing project. | biome: marine sediment; feature: ocean; material: sediment; isolation source: Sewage treatment plant 2 marine sediment (STP2) ... | reverse complement strand
ATCAAAGACAGCCTCTGCAAAGACCAGGTCTTCCGGTGTGGTGATCTTAATATTTTCCGAATTTCCTTCCACCATTTTTACCGGGTAACCAGCTGATTCAATAACACTTGCATCATCTGTAAATGACTCGGAGTACTCTTGTTCATAGCCTTTCATCAGGATATCATAGCGGAAAACCTGTGGCGTTTGTACGGCTCGTAATTTCTTACGGTCTACCCAGCGGCTTCCATCTTTTGTGATCTCGCGGATGGTATTATGAACACTGATGCATGGGATGGCAGCCCCGCTTTTTTCAGCTTCTTCATAACAGCGGTCAAGGGTATGTTTGTAAACAAGGGGCCTTACAGCATCATGTATACCTACCAAATTGCCTTTTTTAACTTTGGATAGTGCATTTTTCACTGTATGATAGCGGGTTTCTCCTCCGGCGGAAAGAGTCAGGGGTACATCAAAATGAAATTGCTCGCAAATACTTTCCCAGTATGAAAAATTATTTTCAGCTATGCCCAGAATGATCTGCATCTTCCGGTCGTAATAGTGGAACAGGTCAATGGTATGCATGGTGATGGGCCGGTCACGTATATATAGAAATTGTTTGGGTTTTTCAGCCTTAAAACGCATTCCTTGTCCCCCGGCCACAATTATTATGGTTTTTTCCATATATTATGCTCAGCGATTTGATTAATAGATCATCAAAAAGATACATTAAATAAAATTACCACACCATGAAAAAAAGCCTTTCTTTTATAAGTGATCTGAAAAAAAACAACCACAAAGAATGGTTTCATGCGAACCGTAAACGCTATGACGAGGCCAAGGGTGAGTTCCTGGCCTTTGTGGAGGCCCTGATTGGAGAGATCCAGGCATTTGATCCCTCTGTAGTCTCAGTGGATGCAAAGAGTGCCATGTTCAGGATCAACAGGGATATCCGGTTTTCTAATGACAAATCTCCCTATAAAACCAATTTTGGAGCCTTCATTGTCCCGGGAGGGAAAAAATCAGGTAATGCCGGTTATTATTTTCACCTGGACCCCGAAGGATCATTTGCTGGTGGGGGAGTTTACCATCCCATGCCAGATATTCTTAAAAAAATCCGGAATGAGATCTACGGAAATCCTGAGGAATTCAGAGGGATCGTAGAAGGAAAGGAATTTTATGATTATTTCGGGGAAATGTATGATGATCGCCTGAAGACTCCCCCCAAAGGTTTCCCTAAGGATTTTGAACACATTGACCTGCTGAAATATAAGAGCTATATTGTCTCACAAAGCTTTGATAATGAAACGGTAACAAGTGATAGTCTGGTAACAGAAACGGTGAAGGGTTTCAGGTTGATGTACCCGCTTAATAAATTCATCAATTACGCGCTTGGTTCTCAGGATTGATTTTATTTGATAATTTTAGGTTCATTTTAGAATCTCATGCCTGAACTTCCTGGACCTGATTTGAAATTGTTAAATGGTACAATAGCTATTGCGGTCACCACACTAGTATTTCTGGTCTATTATTTAATTACCTCTTCAAATCAAATAAGCAGGAGGCTGGAGAAGAAGTTCAATCAGGAAGATGTCTCCATCCGCAAGATAATGTTGCATAGGTTGTCGGGAGCAGTATTATACGGATTTATACCGCTCCTTGTCATTCTGCTTGTATTTAAATTACCAGTTAATGATTTTGGATCGAATAAGGATTTCCTGACAAAGAGCATAATCTGGTGGATACCTGCTGCCATTCTGGTTGTTGTAATCAATTATTATACCGCCCGGAATAAGAACCATCTTGCACAGTACCCCCAGATAAGGGCTAAGCACTGGAGTTCAGGCCTGATCACATTAAGTGCTTTAAGCTGGATCACTTACCTGGCGGGATATGAATTCATGTTCCGGGGCTTTCTTCTTTTTTCCTGTCTTGAATCTTTTGGATATTGGCCAGCTATCATTATAAATATTTCTTTATACAGCCTGGTTCACCTGCCAAAAGGGCCTACAGAAACTGTCGCATCGGTATTCTTCGGCTTTATTTTAAGCTATTTAACCTTGGAACTAGGATCAATCTGGTTTGCCTTGTTTATACATATTACACTGGCCCTGACAAATGAGTGGTTTTCAATTTCATTCCACCCTGAAATGATACGGGTGAAAAAACAAGTACAACGATGAGTACATTGCTGGTCACCGGTGCTACTGGATTTGTCGGAAAACAACTGGCTTTGAAGCTGGCGGGCTCAGGACAAATGGTGCATGCGATGTACCGGTCGGAGGCGAAGATCGGTGGACTTGAACACAAAAATATCAGGCTCTTTAAAGGGACCCTTACCGATTTGCTCAGTATTGACAATGCCATGAAGGGCTGTGATCAGGTATATCACCTGGCTGCTTTTGCAGCTGTATGGACAAGGAGACCGGAGGAGATTTATGAGCAGAATGTTCGGGGGACCGTTAACATACTGGAATCGGCCCTGAAATATGGTGTGAAAAGGGTAGTACATACTTCCACAGCCGGAGTTTTTGGACCATCGGGTGAAAATCCCAACTCGGAAGACAGTCCCCTGGCAGAGTCTCATTTTATTCATTATGACAGGTCCAAAACCCAGGCAGAAAAGAAAGTCAAGGCCTATGTAAGAGACGGAATGGATATAGTTATCGTTAATCCGACAAGGATATACGGACCGGGAAACCTGGGAGACAGCAATGGGGTCACAAGGATGATCAGGGATTATTTAAATGGAAAGTGGCACATTATACCCGGGAATGGCAAGAGCGTCGGAAATTATGTCTATATAGAGGATGTAGTTGATGGTCATATCCTTGCCATGGAGAAGGGGCGGCCAGGTGAACGCTACCTGCTGGGTGGCTGCGATCTCTCTTTCAATGAATTTTTCAGTATCCTGAAGGCAGCTACCGGCAGCCGATTTTTTTTAATAAAAACCCCATTGTTTATTGGGATTTCCATAGCAACCGTAATGCTGACAATGGCTAAATTAACAGGCCGGATGCCCCTGATAACACCAGGACTCTTAAAAAGGTACAGCCATCATTGGGCTGTTTCCTGTGAGAAAGCAAAGTCCGAACTGGGTTACGATCCCCTGGATTTCAGCAAGGGATTGCAGAAAACGCTTGAATGGTTAAAAACCATAAATTTGGGATATGGGCAATGATATGATATATACTTTAGTTACCGGGGGTAGCATGGGGATAGGGAAAGCCCTTGCGAGAGAATGTGCCCGGAGAGGGATGAACCTTCTACTGGTGGCACTGCCCGGTCCAGAGCTCGAACAAACCGCAAATGAGATCCGGAAAGATTTTTCAGTAGAAGTTGATACCCTGGATATAGATCTTACCGAACCCCCTTCCCCCGGAAAGGTCCTTGAATGGTGCGAAAAAAACAATTATGCCATAGATATCCTCATGAACAATGCAGGTGTGGCAGGATCTGCCATATTTGAGGAATCTTCCATTGAATACTCTGATGAAAGAATTCTGTTGAATATCCGGGCACTTGTAATACTTAGCCGCCTGTTCATTCCCATGTTAAAACAAAATAAAAAAGCATATATTCTAAACACAGGGAGCTTTTCGGCCTACCAACCTCTCGCTTACAAAAGTGTCTACGCGGCTTCAAAGTCATTTGTCCACCTGTTTTCCCTGGCCATCAATGAAGAATTGAAAGATACTTCTGTCAGTGTTTCAGTGATCAATCCCAATGGAGTAAGGACCAATACCGGCACCTTTGACCGGATAAATAGCCATGGGAAGCTGGTTCAGAAAACTTTAATCATGGACGCTGATAAAATTGCACAGATAGCAGTAGAAGGAATGCTGAAGGGTAAAAAGATCATCGTCCCCGGTTTTTGGAACAGGTGTATGCTCCGGATAACCAAGCCTTTACCAGTCAATTTTAAAATCAAAAAGGCAGCAAAAATAATGCGAAAGGAACTGTTGAAATAAGGTTAAAAACCGTCTATTCACCGTAGGTATTGAATCCCGTCTTGATATGTGTTTCCTTGTTCGAGAGTGAGAGGACCGGAATGGTCGCATGATTCAATAGTTGATGTGTCAGGTTGCCCATAAATGTCAGGCTTCTTGACTGTTCTTTCATAATGGTAATCATATCCGCATTCACGGAATCTGCATAAACTACGGCCAGGTCCACAACATTCTCCCCGTAAAGGGATTTCTGCCGGAAAGGGATCCTTTTCGTGGCCAAATACCTGGCTGCCTGGCTTGAATAAGCCTCTAACCGTTTGGTGATTCTTTGTCCCCTTGAAGAACTCACCGTAATGATATGTACCTCTGCTCCAAATAATTTGGCAAGTTCTGCCGTGATGGGTACCTTCTGGCGTGTATCAATCGTTACATCCAGAGGCATCACAATGTTCATGATATATTCAGGGATCCTGCCTGTCCGCGTGGTAAGTACCGGTTTTTCAGTCGCAGATATGATCTTAAAGGCATTGCTTCCCATGAAAAATTCTTCAAACCCAGATGCTCCATGGGTGGAGGCAATGACCATGGCCTCTTTATATGATTCCACCTGGCTGACAATTTCCTTGTAGATCTTGCCGGATTTGATGATATAGCGGATTTTTGAATCATTATCCATTTTGGGTTCAAAATGGGCTATGACTTCTTTGAACTTTTTCTCTGCCCACTTTTTTTCTTCCTCAAAATGCCCCGGACTATTATAGTCTGCACTCTTTTTTTGCACATATACCAGCTGGATGTTGGTGTATTGCTTCTTGGTAAACAATAAGGCAAGCTCTATTCCCTTTAGTGAATCCTCCGAGAAATCAATGGGGATGATTATATTCTTCATGATGGCCGGTATAAGTTATATATTATTGGTTATTAACGATAAAAGGTCCCTTTCGGTTACGTTTAATTTATTACTTTTGAAATCCCGTCTGAATAAATACCTTATTGCATAATGGAAAAAGTAGTTGCTGGAATAGATATCGGAGGTACTTTCACGAAATTGGGGATCGTTGACCAGGAAGGAAAGGTATATGCAGAAACTTCCATTTCGACGGACACACATAAGGAAATTGGCACTTATTTAGAACACCTTGCCGGGGCAATCCGGAATCTTCTTAAAGAGCAGCAAGGAAAGCTGGAACTGGCAGGAATAGGGATTGGAGCCCCCAATGGTAATTATTACCGGGGTGTCATAGAATATGCCCCAAACCTGAACTGGAAAGGAATGATTCCTTTCGTGGAAATGTTTAAAGCTCATTTCGATATCCCCATCGTTCTTACCAATGATGCCAATGCTGCTGCCCTGGGAGAAATGATGTATGGAGGAGCACGGAATATGACCGATTTCATTGTGATCACGCTGGGGACCGGACTGGGTAGCGGGATTGTGGTGAATGGGAAGGTAGTATATGGTCATGATGGTTTTGCAGGGGAAATGGGACACGTAAATGTTGTTGAAAATGGACGTCAATGTGGTTGTGGGAAGTTGGGTTGCCTTGAAGCCTATGTATCGGCTACCGGAATTGTCAGGACAGTATATGAATTACTCGCTATACATACGGATGATAGCCAATTTCGCAAGATCCCCTTTGAGGAACTTACAGCCAAAGATATTTCTGATGCTGCGAGCCAGGCAGACCCTATTGCCATGAAGGCATTTGATGTTACCAGCAAGACCCTTGGCAGGACACTTGCTGACGTAGTCGCCCTTTTCAGTCCCGAAGCAATATTCCTGTTTGGCGGACTCTCCAATGCCGGGAGTCACATTTTCAAACCTGTTAAGGCCTATATGGAAAAAAACCTGTTAAGTATTTACAGGGATAAAGTGAAGATCCTGCCTTCAGGCCTGACAGAAACCAATGCAGCTGTGCTGGGATCAGCTGGTTTGATCTGGAAGGAAATTCTGGGATAGTTAATGGCCACTATCTTCCAGGTTTTCACTTTCTTCTAATACGGGATTTTCCCCTACTTTCAGGTTCCAGTTTATCTCCATATCAAAGTTGGAACGTATGGTGATGGTTCCAGGATGGAAGGAAACCCTTTCCGGCTGTACGCCTTCAAGATAAGATCCTGTATCCCATTGACCGTTTCCATTGTCATCGTGTACAACCTTCAGGGTAAAGCCAACCGGTGGCATGAAAGGGAATTCAACGAGCCCGTTTTCAAATACGCTACTTGACCTTACAATTTTGTCATCCTTGTCAATCAACTGTACGATCTTGGGACCGTCAACACCACTTAAATTAAGGAGGATCCTGCCATACCATTCAATACTCCTGGACATAAAAGTAATGTTGATGGTATCATGGGTCAGTCCATATATATCTGTAAAAGCACCTGGATAAATATCCAGTAAATATCGCAAATCTGATTCCCAATCAACTTTCATAAAATACCTTCTTAGGCGCGTGCTGTCTTTCTCCAGGGAAAATGGGACGGCGATCATTAAAGTATCCTCTTTATTCGAGAGGGAAATCATGGATGGATCCGTACTAAAAACGGGATGCTGGACCTCCAAACTTAGGGACCTGTGTAAGTCTTGTGGTTGGCTGCTTGTTACACCGACAGACAGGTTGATCTTCTCTTCCTGCTCTTCTTTTTCTTCCCTCTTCCTTTTCCGTCCGGTGGCCTTCTGCGGTTCTCGGTAGTTGAAGTCCAGGGTATCATAATAGGTTATTATCTGTTTTAGGGAATCGGAAATCGGGTATTCTGCAATGAACAGCAAACTGTCTGTTTTATACACCAAAGAATCCCTTAACCAGTAATCTAGCGTATCTTTCATTACATGCTCTTCCAGCAGGAACCAATCACCGACAGGATCAAAATTATAAGGTTCCATATTAACCCTTTGAGTAAGTTCCCGGTTAAAATACAAACTGAGTTTACGCCTGTCGTCCCGGACATTGTCTAACAGGTACTGTGGTTTATTGTCTTCCTGGAAAAGAAATATATCAACATAAACAGTATATTTTCCGAGCTCAGCCAGCATTACTGAATCAGAGACTTCCACAATGAGGGTATCCTCCATCTCTAGACCCAGACTGTCCTGCAGATCAATGTCCAGAGAATCTACCAGCAGGCTATCTTGCTCGGGAACTGTATCCGTCAACTTGTATTCGAACATGGTAGGATCGAGCAGGATTGTTGTGTCTATGAATCCAATCATTTCCTCCGGGACATCATATTTGAAACTGCGGTTCAGATCCTGTAGGGCAAATAACCTGTAGGATCCGGGCCGAATATTATTAATCAGAAAGGCCCCCTGTGCGGTGATCTTGCCAATATAATCCGGAATTTCTAGCAGGGGAGCAGAATCACTCTGGTTTTCATACAGCATCACAAAGAATGGATCTTCTGTCTCAGGGAATTTCAGGTCAAAAGCTTGAACAGCCATTCCTAATACTCCCAGGGAATCAAGTTTTTCACCGGTAGAAAAAACAAATTCAAAGTTCCTAAGGATGTTTCCTTCGTTAAGATCCTTGATGGTCTCACCAAAACTCAAAGTATATGTGGTGTTTTCCCGCAAATCTTCCATAAATTCTATAACCAGTGTTTTGCCCTGCATACGGATCTCAGGTGTTTCTTCCATGGGGGGTGAAATTACCAGTTCCTGGCTCATCCCCTGAGAATTGATGAACTCGTCAAAAGTGAACTCTATTTGTGTGCCCGTGAATTGGGTGGATTTGTTCAGGGGTTTGGATTTCAGCAATACTGGTGGGGCAATATCCTTGGGACCTCCACTGGGAGATCCGATTTTCGCACATTGAGCTAAGATAATGAAGACCAAAAAGGATAGGAGGATATGAAATAATCTATTCAACTTTGCTTATCTTTAGCGTCTTGCAAATATAAACGAATAATCCATGATTTTTGGTGCCATAAACTGGGATATGAATCCCGAGATTTTCCGGATCGGCAATTTCGCCGTTCGCTGGTACGGACTGCTTTTTGCTTCCGGTTTTTTCTTCGGTTATTTGATCTTCATGAGGTTTTTCAAGAAGGAAGGCCTCTCTGTAGAACTGCTTGACAAGTTGACCATCTATATGGCTGTTGGTACAGTTCTCGGGGCCCGCCTGGGCCATTGCCTTTTTTATGAACCTGAATATTACCTGAGTAACCCCTTGGAAATCCTGAAAATTTGGCGTGGTGGACTGGCAAGCCATGGGGCAGCTATAGGGATACTGGTTGCACTCTGGTTGTTTGTCCGAAAATACAAGAAACCATTTATCTGGATCCTCGACAGGATCGTTGTGGTGGTGGCCCTGGCAGGGGCCTTGATCAGGCTGGGCAACCTCATGAACTCCGAGATATACGGGATTGAAACGGCACTCCCCTGGGGATTCGTTTTTATCAAGAACCTGGAAGTTGTGCCGAAACATCCTACCCAGATCTATGAAGCATTGACCTATTTCCTGATCTTTGGCCTGCTGCTGTGCATTTATATCCGGACGGATGCCAAATTTCGTCCTGGAACCCTTTTCAGCTGGTTCCTTATCCTGGTCTTTGGTATGCGCTTTTTGATCGAGTTCATCAAGGAGGACCAGGTCGACTTCGAGGCGGGGATGTCCCTGAACATGGGGCAATGGCTAAGTATCCCTTTTGTATTGCTTGGCATAGCGATACTTATTTTCTACAGGCCAAAGGCTGGAAAGGCTTGACCCCTGCAAAATAATATTATGTGATTTTACCGGCATGCATTTGCCCAATACTGCATGCAATTCTTTATCTTTGGCCTTTATTTAGATTAAATTGAAACAAGTCGGTGTATTTTATGGCTCGTCCTCTGGGAAAACAGCCGCAATAGCAAGCAGGATCTACGATAGAATTGGAGTGGACCGGGCAGATCTAAAAGATGTGGAGCAATCCTCACCCAAAGAGTTGCTGGGTTATGAGTTTCTGATCCTTGGTATTCCGACCTGGGGGATAGGTGAAACACAGGAGGACTGGAAAGAACTGATGCCGCTACTGGCAGATCTCAATTTGAGCGGCAGGAAAGTGGCCTTGTTTGGATTGGGGGACCAGGAATCTTATCCAGGGACTTTCGCGGATGCTATGGGACGCTTGTATGAAGTACTGCTAAAAACAGGTTGTAGTTTTACCGGTTCCTGGCCGGTAGCCGGCTACGCATATGAAGGATCGACAGCTGTAAAGGGGGGGAGGTTTGTTGGACTGGTACTCGATGAAGACAACCAGCCAGAAAAAACAGACCAGCGAATAGATAAGTGGCTGAATGACATACTGGAAGATATTCTTGACTGAAATAGTGATTCCGGTAGTTTCTATGCAAAAAGCTTGTAAGAATTGAGTTAATCCGTTTATTTTGCGGCTTTAACAGTACTCCTAAACAAACTGTATACTATGGAAGGCAATGTATTATTTGCATTTGGACTTACCTTATTTGCCGGGCTTGCCACCGGGATTGGAAGTGCCATGGCTTTTTTCACCAAAACCACCAATACACGTTTCTTGAGCACTGCCCTTGGATTTTCAGCCGGTGTAATGATCTATGTTTCTTTTACAGAGATCCTTGGCGAGGCTTTTAACCTGTTGCGAGAAAGTTACGGGATGACTACAGGGAGCTGGTATGCAGTGCTATCATTTTTTGGGGGAATACTTATTATTGCCATTATAGACTCCCTGGTGCCAACCTTTGAAAATCCGCATGAGATACGGCGTGTTGAAGACATACGAATTCAGGACCAGGATGGGCAGAAGAAAAGCCTGCTGAGAATGGGGACTTTCATGGCCATTGCTATTGCCATGCATAATTTTCCTGAGGGACTGGCAACATTTGCAGCTGGCATGGCTGATCCAACAATCGCAATACCAATTGCTGTAGCCATTGCCATACATAATATTCCGGAAGGGATCGCCGTATCCGTCCCGGTATATTATGCCACAGGAAATAAAAAAAGGGCATTCTTACTTTCATTTGCATCCGGATTGGCAGAGCCCGTTGGAGGCCTCCTGGGGTGGTTGTTCCTGTCTTCTGTTTTTAATGAATCAATTATTGGAGTGCTGTTAGGAGGAGTAGCTGGCATCATGGTATTTATTTCGGTGGATGAATTGCTTCCTACAGCCCGGGAATACGGGCATCACCACCACGCCATTTATGGATTGGTGGCAGGAATGGCTGTCATGGCAGTCAGCCTGCTGTTATTTATATAATATGTCAACCAGGTCAAACGATATAAAAACACATCATAGTCATTCTCATGGAGGTCATTCCCATGGGCACGGGCATCATCATTCCACGTCGGGGATCAGCGAAAAGAACCTCCTGGCTGCTGTCTTCCTGAATTTCACCATTACCATCGTTGAGATAATAGGCGGCATCCTTTCCAACAGCCTCGCTTTGCTTTCGGATGCCATACATAACCTGGGGGATGGACTGGCTGTTTTATTGGCCTATATCGCCCACCGGGTCAGTAAAAGAGAATCAAATCAACGAAAAACTTTTGGTTACAAACGAATTGAGATCCTGGCTGCATTTGTCAATTCCATTGTCCTGGTAGCTATTTGTATATTCCTGATATGGGAAGCCATTGAACGTTTTCAGAACCCGGCCCCCATCAAGGGTTTGATCATGTTTTCAGTGGCGGCAATAGGACTCGTGGCCAACCTGATTGCTGTGGTCCTGTTACGATCTGATTCAAAGAAAAATATCAATATTCGGGCAGCCTACCTTCACCTGCTGGGAGACACCCTGTCCTCCATCGTGGTCATTCTTGGAGGTATCCTGATCTGGCAGTTTGAAATTTACTGGATAGATCCACTCATCACCGTGCTGATCAGCCTCTATATCATGAAGGAAACCTACCTTCTTTTAAAGGATTCTTTCAATATTCTGATGCAATCCTCTCCAAAGGAGCTGAACCTGGATGACATCAAAATTGAAGTGGAAAAGTTGGATGGAGTTAAAAATATACATCATGTACATGCCTGGAGCCTTAATGATCTGCAGGTACATTTCGAAGGGCATATCGACCTGAAGGATGATATGCCCGTAAGCGAAACAGATGCGCTAAAAGACAGGGTACGCGACCTTCTACACCATAAATTCCATATAGACCATACCACGCTTGAAGTGGAATTCGGATGCTGCCATGATGATGAGCTGATTAACGAGAGATAGGAACTGCGGGCATGATAGATTATATAAGACAATTTTTGTTGGCATTGACCGACCTTACCATGGAGATGGCACCCTACCTTCTCCTGGGATTTCTGTTTGCAGGGATCCTCTACGTCTGGTTCCCGAAAAAGAAAGTATATAAATATCTCGGCAAACCGAATTCGGCATCTGTGATCAATGCGGCATTGATCGGTATCCCCCTGCCACTCTGTTCATGCGGGGTGATCCCTACCGGTATTTCCTTTTATAACAGTGGTGCCTCTAAGGGATCCTCGGTCTCCTTCCTGATCTCAACCCCTCAAACGGGCGTGGATAGCGCCCTTGTCACCTATTCTCTACTGGGTTTACCCATGGCGATTATAAAACCAATTATTGCCCTGTTTACCGGGTTTTTCGGAGGTTTTCTAACCAACAAGTTTGATCGGGATGGCCATAAAGATGAAAAAGCCCGGCAAAATAATTTGGACAATAATGAGCAGGTGGACCGCTCCCTCCCTGGAATGCTCAGGTATGCTTTCGTGGAATTTCTCGAAGACATAGCCAAATGGCTACTGATTGGCCTTTTGCTGGCGGCTTTGATCGAAGTGCTGGTCCCTGAAAGCTTTTTTACTGCCTACCTGGGAAATGAATACATGGAAATGCTTGTGATCATGGTTGCTGCCATTCCGTTATATGTTTGCGCCACCGGTTCAGTGCCCATAGCTGCCATCCTTATGCTCAAGGGACTATCCCCAGGGGCGGCCATTGTTTTCCTGATGGCAGGACCGGCGACCAATGCGGCGACCATGACCGTTATCGGGAATGTATTCGGCAGGCGGACACTTATCCTTTACCTGGCCTCCATTGTGATTGGGGCCTATTTCTTTGGGACCATAGTAAATGAATTTCTGCCACGTGAATGGTTCCTCAACCCTATAGCTCACATGCAGGGTGGAGAACATGCTCACGGCTTCCTGCCCGAATGGCTGAAAATAGGGTCCAGCATCCTGCTGGCAGGATTGATCGCCAATGCATTGTATAATAGATATTTATCATATTATTTCAGGAAGAGATCACAAGAATCAGAAATAAAAATTCACCCAACGATGAAGAACATGGAAATAGTTGTAAAGGGAATGACCTGCAAACATTGTAAAGCCACCGTTGAAAACAATGTTGCTGCCCTTGAAGGGATAGAGTCTGCTGAGGCAAATTTATTTACTGAGAAAGTCACCTTAAGTGGAGAAAATATCGACCTGGAAAAAGTCAAAGAAAAAGTTGAAAGCCTGGGGTATAAATTTGAAGGTTTGGCAGGGTAAATTGTATCCCGATTTTATATCTTTGAATCCCTCAGAAAGATAATCGACCATAAAAAACAAAAAAATATGTATAAAGTAGTTTTATTACGGCATGGCGAAAGCACCTGGAACCAGGAGAACCGTTTTACTGGATGGACAGATGTGGACCTGAATGAAAAAGGTATTGGAGAAGCCAAGGCATCTGGAAAGATACTCAAAGAGGAGGGTTTTGATTTTGACATTGCCTTTACTTCTGTATTGAAGCGGGCCCTTCGTACACTCTGGCTTTGCCTGGAGGGAATGGACCGTCTCTGGATTCCGGTTGAAAAAAACTGGCGCCTGAATGAAAGGCATTATGGAGCCCTTCAGGGACTGAACAAGGCCGAAACTGCTGAAAAGCATGGAGAGGAGCAGGTGCTTATCTGGAGACGGAGCTATGATATCCCGCCACCAGCAGTGGAAAAAACAGATGAACGTTACCCGGGTAATTTCCCCGCATACAAGGATGTGGATGAGGCTGACCTGCCCACTACAGAATCATTGAAACTAACGGTTGATCGCTTTTTACCTTACTGGTTCGATACCATTGCACCTACCATAAAATCGGGAAAGAAAGTTTTAATAGCTGCCCATGGGAACAGCCTGCGTGCCCTGGTAAAATACCTGGATAAGGTTTCGGAAGAAGACATCATAAAGTTGAATATCCCGACGGGTGTACCGCTGGTTTATGAACTCGATGAGGACCTGAAGCCCATCAAGCATTATTACCTGGGTGATGCAGATGAGATCGCTGCCAAAGCCGCCGCCGTTGCCGCCCAGGGAAAAAAGAAGTAATACACGGTTCTATAGCTGGGATCTTACGGCAGCTCACATAATTATTCACGAAGGTAGTTTTTCACCAATACATTGACGTGAAGAAGTATTATCATGTGGTTAAAGATCTACATTTTTATATTGGCCTGTTTATCAGTCCATTTATATTAGTATTTGCGCTCAGTGCCCTGGTAGTAAACCATAATTTTACAGATTGGCAAGACGATTGGCAGGAATGGTTCTTTTCGGTTAATGAAAAAGTCGATAAGACAGCAGAGTTTTCCATTCCAGCTCATGGCAATAGCGAAATCGACTATGCAAAAGACATACTAAACCAAATTAATATTTCAGGTGAGATAGCCGGTGTTTTTGGAGATTCAGTCCAAATGTATATTCCCGTTACGAAACCTGGTCACAGGATTTCAATCAGGGCTGATATAATATCTGGATTAGCATATATCCATGAAGAAGAGACAAACCTCTGGAAGAGACTGAATTGGCTGCATAAAATGCCAGGTCCTCACAATGCAAATATTCGTGGCAACTGGATTTATACAAAAATCTGGGCATTATCAGTAGATTTTTTCGTGATCTTTCTTCTCTTTTCAAGTATCACCGGAATCACTCTCTGGTACTATTTCAAAAATGAAAGAGCCATAGGATTAATAGCCCTTTTAATAGGATTCCTTTCCATTGTATCATTAATCATTTGTCTAAGGGTTTAATGAGCATGGAGACGAATAAACAGAAGAAAGGATTGCTAAAATGGAACTTGAAAATCCATATTTACATAGGCCTATACTTACTTTTTTTTATATGGCTATTCGGGTTTAGCGGATTATTGTTGAACCATCACTGGGAGTTTGCCAATTTTTGGGAAGAGAGAAAGGAAACCAGCTTTGAAAAAACCATTACCATAAGTGGAGCTAGAGAAGAATATAGACTTGTACAAGATATAATGCATAAAATTGACCTGAATGGTAACATCAGTAATGCAAAATTTTCGGATGACTCTATCTTTCTGAATTTTATTATCTCAAAGCCCGGAACACGTTATGACATTCAGGCTAATCTGATTGATGGAAACATATTAATCAAAGAAATGAATTTTAATAAGTGGGGCATAATGAGGGCATTACATGTGCTGAGAAACCCAACCTTATCAGAACAGGGGGGGCGATATCAATCAGCCATAGCTTCCATTTGGAGCTTTGCAATGGATATTATTTCGGCAAGTTTGATTTTGCTTTGCTTTGGCGGCTGGTACCTATGGATAAATGCGACGAGGAAAAGATTCTATCTCGGGCTTATTTCTGTAGCAAGTGGCTTTATACTGTGTATCTT
>RCNF010001047.1_pt1 | contig 14554 bp, 12 predicted proteins | sample 2041311 | NCBI WGS metagenome assembly RCNF01 (sample SAMN09708228, study PRJNA481090) | Marine sediment metagenome, whole genome shotgun sequencing project. | biome: marine sediment; feature: ocean; material: sediment; isolation source: Sewage treatment plant 2 marine sediment (STP2) ... | reverse complement strand
CTGCATGCTCTCCAGTTGAAGGGAATCGACGGGCATTACGGCGACCAGCGTAAGACAGTCATCGTCAGCTTTGGTGCGGTGAGCAGGGGGGCCATCTACGCGCTCAAGGCGCGTGGTTTCACAGACATCACGATCTGCATCCAACGTCCCGATCACGAGGTTCGCGAGGAAGTCTTAGATTGTCACTACATCCGCCTCCACCGGGGCAAGGAGGGTGAACCACGACTCCTCGTCGCGGAGCACGATGGGACAAAACGGCCTTTCCTCGACCTGCTCAGTGAAGCCGACATCATCGTGAATGGGATCTTTCAGGACCCGGATGAGCCGCTCATGTTCGTTGCCGCGGAGGACGTACCACGCCTCAAAAGGGATTGCCTTATTGTCGATGTCAGTTGCGACGAAGGAATGGGATTCTCCTTCGCCAAACCAACGACCTTTGATGAACCCATGTTCAAAGTCGGAACGGTGGACTACTACGCAGTGGATCACACACCCAGCTATCTCTGGGAAAGCGCGTCCCGGTCGATCTCTGCTGCGCTGGTTGTCCACATCCCGACGGTGTTGGCTGGGCACGAAGGCTGGCTCGAAAACGAGACGGTTCGACGCGCAGTGGTGATCGACAAGGGCGTTATCCTGAAGGGAAATATCCTCACGTTCCAGAAACGCAATGAGCACTATCCGCACGAGCCACTCGCGCCCGAAACAGAATAGGTGCCACGTAAGCCTCTTGCAAAAACACTGTTTCCCGATGGTTCGTGGTCTCTGTGCCGGCGAGACGCCAGCACCTCAAAGGGCTGAGATCCATTGTAGGGCCGGTGTCTCGCCGGCCTGATGGTGAGGAGAGTCGGAAGACCTCAGTGTCCGAATCTCGAATTTTGCAAGAGGCTCACGTATCACTTTGTGACTTTAGGTCGAGGCGATCCGTCGCAAGGTCACAATGAGATTCGAAGCACCGTTCCTCTAATTCGCGTTGGCGGAGCCTGCATCCGCGGCGACGATCGCGATCATCGAATCGTCGGGGCTGACCATCAGACGGGTGATGTCGCGAAGTCCAAACGGCGAGAGATCGGCGACCTCTTCCCACTCGGTCGAGACATCGGGGACCCAATGCAGCAGGGTTGAACCGCGAGCGGTGAGCAGCGTTCCTTCCATCGTCCATCCGTAGTAAATCCGGGGTTCCACAAGGGGCGCAACCGGAGTCACCGAGAGCGTCGCAGGGTCGAGCCTTTTGATCCAGGTCTCGCCGTTCACCTGACGGTGGACAAAACTGAAGGTGTCGGTGCCGGGCACCAGTTTCGGCGTCGACGGCGCAGCATGCCCCGAGATGAAGATCGACTCGCCCTTCTCCGGCCGCACCAACTGGACGACGTAGGCATAGCGGATCCACAGGAGTGCTTCGCCTCGTTGATTGAACATGTAGTAACCGATGGGCTCTCGGGAGTGAAGGGCCCATTTCGACTCACCCGAATCCCGCCGAACGCGCCAGACGGTCTGATCGGGAACAGTGTTCTCCCTGACGACGGTGAAATGGGTGTTCTCCCGGTTCGGCATCGGAGAATACTCCGGAGTGTCCGGTGTGTGGGTCAGCTGTCGGATCTCATCAGTCTCGATGACGTACTCGAAGACATCGTTGTCACCATTCCTCTGTGAGGCAAACAGAATGGTGGTGCTGTCCGCCGTGAAGAACGGCTGATTGTCGTAGCCCTCTCGCTCGGTCAGGTTCTTCCCGTTCGTCAGCGTGTAATCATCACCGCGTCGCTCCAGGTCGAACAGGTAGATGTCCTGAGCTTGAAGATATGGAGTGAAAACAGCCAACGCAATCAGAAACACGACACACAACAGTGATTTCGAGTGGTCCATCAAGCATCCCCCATTGGCACGGTTCCCATACCTCTCTCGGCCCACCGACATCCTATACCGACCGAAGATGGAGGCCCACAGGTCAGGTGCGGGTACAATGCTACGCAACACATCAGACACGATGAAGGCCCACTGTGGGCCGGAAGAGTCGGATACCGGAAGTGAGGCATGGTGCCTCGACACGAAACTAATCAACTCAAGGGAGTTATCATGAGAAGAAACCTGTTAGTGCTCGCGGTCATAGCCGTTGCGCTTTCCCTGTTCATCGCCACGACGGGGTGCAATCGAGAACAGGTCGAGGCCGAGCCCCCGGCCGAGCAACCAGCCGCCGCGGCTGCCGACGCTACGGAGGCCGAGGGCGAAATGCCAACTGGGGAAGATGCAGCATCTGAACACCCAGCAGAACACCCGAGCGAACACCCGAAGGCAGACGAAACAGAAACGGATAAACCGACGCCAGAGCACCCGAGCGAACACCCGGGATAGGGAGCTACCGCTTGATTCCAGGTCTCCCGAGGGCGGCAGTGCGGCCCCGGACGCAGCTAGCTGTGGGCATGCGGCGCGTGGTGCCGGCGGTGGTCGTGTTCTGCTTTGCCTGTGCGAGTTGCGGAGAGCACAGGACGGAGGTCATGCCCGCACCTCAGGCGCGTGTAGTGACCGCCGATATACAGGCCGGCATCGAGAAGCACATCGAAGAGCAAAGCCACCTGGGCGAAGGCTACTTCAGGCTTTCCTTCAACGACAGGGAGCTTCAGCTCAAGCTGGTCCGCGTACACATCGAGTATCTTGCGAGTCTGGGCCCGCGCCGCCAGTTCGCCTGCGTGGACCTCGCGGGCACCGACGGCGAGGTGTATGACGTCGACTTCTTCCTGGAAGGCGACGCAGACTCGATGCAGGTCACCAAAACGTCGGTCCATAAGATCAACGGTCAGCCTCTGTATGCCTGGGAGCAACAGGAGGACCGCACTTGGCACCGTGTTCCGGTGGAGAACGCTGCGCACCACCTGCTCGGAGTGATCGAGGATCGTGACGAATTCGAGTTCGTCTATCGGGCGACATTGCCCGAGATCAACGATACCGCCCGCATGTGGCTGCCCCTGCCCGCTACAGACGAGTTCCAGACCGTTACGATCAAGGCCATCGATGCTCCGGGGACGCAGAGCATTCTTGTCGAGCGGGAACACGGCAACAACGTCCTGTACCTGGAGCTCGGCCCGGAGGACAGTTCGAAGGTGGTCGAGATGCGCTTCGAGGTGCTGCGGATCGAGAAGGCCGCTTATCCGGGGCAGTCGCCGGACCCCGGAGACCACCTCGATGCGGAGCGGATGGTACCGATCAACGAAGATTTCCGCAGAATCGGGAACGAGGTCGTCGCGGGAAAGACCGGCGATCTGGTTCGCGCCCGTGCACTCTACGACCACGTCATCGACCGAATGTCCTACAAAAAAGTCGGAGACGGCTGGGGCCAAGGGGATGCCGTGTACGCGTGTGACTCGCGGACGGGCAACTGTACGGATTTTCACTCCTACTTCATCGCCCTTTCGAGGGCCGTCGGTATTCCTGCGCGCTTCGCCGTCGGTGCATCGATTCCTTCGGCACGGAACGAAGGCGGGATCAGCGGCTATCACTGCTGGGCGGAATTCTATGCGGAAGGCAAATGGTGGCCCGTCGATATCAGCGAGGGCGACAAGTACTCGAACCTGGCGACCTACTACTTCGGCCACCACCCGGCAAACCGCATCGAGCTGAGCCGCGGCCGCGATCTCGTCCTCGAACCAGGTCCGGACGCAGGGCCGATCAACTTCCTCGCCTACCCCGTGCTCGAGATCGGAGGCAAGCCGATCAGAGTCAAACCGAAGTTCTCGTTCACACGAAGAGTGCCACGTCAGCCTCTTGCAAAAACCCCATAGCTTGTCATTCTGAGCGAGCGTAGCGAGTTGCGGGTCTCCTCCGGAAAACCAAAGCGAACCTCGTAAGGTTCGTTATTGCCTGACTTGTGGAGACCCTTCGACTCGGTCGTCGGACTCCCTCGCTCAGGGTGACTATTGAAGAAGGCGCCGTCGTGCTTCAAGTCTCAAATTTTGCAAGAGGCTCACGTATCACCTTATGACTTTTTGCCTCGGCGATCCGACCTAACGTCACATTGTGATGCGTGGCACCCTTCGGAATGAGTGGCCGGCCCGCTCACCTGGTGGCCGACGCCGCTTTGGCGAACGCCTGGTCTCTGAGGACGTCGATGACACTCGAGTCAACCCAGTAGATGTCGCCCCCGCTCGAGAAAAAGAGATAGCGACCATCGGGCGACAATGCGGCGAGACTGCCCCGCAGCCCAGCGCTCGGCCCGGTGTTGATCGGCTCGGTCCAGCCTCCGTCATCCTTCCTGAAACTGATGTAGAGCGCCTTTCCACCGTCGATGGACTCGGGCATGCCCCAGCGAGCGAAGAGCAGATAGCTTTCATCCGGAGCCACGAAAGAGTTCCCCTCGTTGAACTCCGTGTTGACCGGGGCCCCGACGTTGACGGGGTTCGAATAGCCGTCTTCGTTGCGAGTCGCGTGGTAGATATCCACGCCGCCTCTCGTATCCTCCCGCACCGAGGGGTAGTACATCTTCCCCTGGGTCGTGAACGTCGGCTGGGTCTCGCTCTTCGCCGTGTTGATCCCGGGCCCGACGTTGACGGGATCGGACCAGCCCTCCGCAGATCGTTCCACATACCAAAGATCCAGGGCCGTGGGTTCGTTCCACGGCGACTGCGCGTCCGAGCAGAAGTAGAGCCGTCCGTCAGGCGCCAGAGCGATATCGGTTGCCGAGGATTCACCGATGACCTTGAGTCTGGCGGGCGCTGACCAGACTCTGTCCACGATCCTGCTCGTCATGATCACGTAGTAGTAGTGACCCTGCTTCTTCTCCTCGGGGGTAGACGTGGATATGACGTAGAAGAACTCACTGCCGTCCGGCGAAAAAACCGAGTTCATCTCATACTCATCCCTGGAGATGATCCCCGGAGCGAAAACCTCCGGTGTCATGCCGGGTGGTTCCTGACCGAGATACGGCCCTCTCAGGATCGGAAAAACATCTTCCCCTCCCGCTGCCCCGGCCACTAGGAAAGCTAAGACGAGCACAGCGACACCGGCGACCCGCAACGTGGAATTCATTTCGCTTCCTTCAGACGAGATGTACGGCTGGGCAGTTAATGGGTTGCCGGTCGACAACCAGATAGTGGGTAGCACAATCGGCGCTACGATCAGAATATATGTTCCCTGGATTTCCATCGTCGCCGCCCTTTCGCACTTCGATGATAGGGATGTGTTTGTTGATACAATGACCTCAGATGACATCGTGGACCATTGTGAGAAGGACCACAGATGTGGTGTGTCTCATGGCGAATAGTGGGGCCTCGTGGTTCTCAGCGCCGATCCGGGTGGAAGGAATCTGCTGACGGCGGGACTCGGTGGTCGGTACTGTCGAGACCAATTGAACGCCACAGCGCTACAGGCACGAAGGGAGCAGCGATGCACGGGAAGTTGGAGGAATTCACCCCCGGCGAGTTGATCCAGATCATCGGGCTGTTGAGCAAGAGCGGAGCGCTGCGTCTGCAAAAGGACACCGAAGAGGGTCTGATCGCCTTTCGCGCCGGCAAGATCATCTACACAGCCTCGCCGTCGGTGCGCGAAAGCCTGGGGAGCCTGCTGCTGGCGAGGGAGCTCATCACCGAGACCGAGCTCACGGACGCGTTGATACTGCAGGCCGCGAGCACCGAGAAGACCCGACTGGGAACCCTTCTGGTGGAGATGGGAATCCTCGAACAGCCGGTGCTCGAAGACCTCATCAGAGGACAATTTTCAACCGTGATCTCCGAGTTCTTTCGTTGGAACCAGGGGACCTTCGATTTCGAGACCATGGATCTGGTCGACCGCGGCGAAGTCGAGATCGAGGCAGCCGACTTCCTCGGTATGGCTGGGTTCGAACCGACCCACATTCTTCTCGATGCAGCCCGGCGGGTCGATGAGAGCCAAGCCGATGAGGAAGGGCTGGCCGACCAGCCGGAGTCCCTCGACGTCCTTCTCGATCAGGCGACCTCACCGACTATTCGCGGAGAGATCGTCTACGAGCTACTCGAACTCTGCAGAGGCCCATGCGGGCGCTGTTTGATCTTTGCTGTTTACCCGGAGTTGTTCCGAGTGATTGGCCGTGTCGGGCTCGGGAAGGGCGGGACCGGCCTCTCCGGTCATTCCTCGGACCTCGAAGTTCCGCGAGAGGACCCGAGCGTCCTGGCTCGTGCCGTCGAACAACGGCACTCAATCTTCGCCAGATTGCCGGTAACCGATGAGGACTCCAGGATTCTGGAATTTCTCGGAGGTCCGTCCGAGAGCAAGTCCGTGGCCATACCCCTGAGCATCGATGGCCAAGTCAGCCTTGTGCTGTATGGGGACCATCTGGTGCAGGACCTGGGCACCGGTCAACTCGACGAACTGGAGATCGCAGCCTCCCACGTGGTGCACAAAGGGGACACCTTTTCGTGAGAGTCCGGGGAAGCGTCTTCTCATAATCTGAAGTGCGACAAGGGTGCCCTCCTTGCCTTGACCAGATTGGTCGCCGAGCACTGAGTCCCGAGAATGCAAAGCGCAATCAATCGGCCTCTTGTGGTGGATGTGGATGGGTTTCCAAGCCCAACGTTCCAACGATCCGCGTTCCTGGCTTCAAATTCACCGCTTGATCAACCGCTCACCACCCTGACAGTGACGGAGTCGTTTGAACGTTGGGCTTGGCACTCTTCATCACAAGAAAGTTTAGAAAGTTTCTCCTGGCACCCTTTCCACTTCATTCCACAAGGTGTGCTCGACGATCCCGAAGACACGAAGGGCGGAGGCGAGGTGCAGAGCGAGATCGCTGGGTCCGTTGCCGACCCGAGGTTCTGCGTAACGGATGTGAACCGCCACATCTGTGTCCAACCCGGATCGCCGATAGAGCGTGACGGCGTCTGCGCGATGACCGCCGGTGTCGATGGACTCACGGATCTTCTCGGCGAGCGATTCGATCGGCTTTCCCGACGACCTGAGGTGGATGATCTCCAGCCTTGTCATGGACGCTCCCCCGCCCGCGCCGAGTAGTGCGCGCCGATCGTTCGGGTCCCGACGGCCGGCGCCACGACATCCCGGGTTGCCATGGTTGTGAAGAATGCGAGCAACTCGGCTTGGTGGCGGCTGAAAATCCGGGTCATTCGGACCGCCCACCACATGATTCCGGCCGGGATTCGGGAGATCTTCTGCGGCCGATCGAGTGCCGCAAAAGCGAGCTCAGCCGCGTCGCGCCAAGTCAGGGTCTCAGGTCCTCCGACATCCAGTTCCCCGGCGTAGCCTTCGATGGCATCGGCGCAAACGACGGCAAGGTCCGCGCCGTCGATGGGGTTGCACCGGTTCTCTCCCGTCCCGACAAGCCAAACCCGGCCGCGTCTGGCCATTTCGAGGATCTCACCCATGTCGGAGAAGTAGCCGGTGGGCCGGATGACCTCAGATTCGATTCCCGACGCCTCGAGCACGTCGACAAAGGCCTCGTGGGCATCGACGATATCGAGGTGGCGAAGCTCGGACCCGTTGAATACGGAGACGTAGACGAATTTCCGTACCCGGGCATCAAGGGCCGCCCGGAGAAGTTTGAGATTGCCCAGAAAGTCGACATCGCGAAAGCTGAGCCCATCCTTCTGACGGGTGATCCCCACCGACGAAAAGACGACGTCAATGTCCTTACAAACTTCGCCCAGCGTCTCAGGACGGGTCACCTCGGCTTCAACGACATCGTCCACTAAGTCCGCGAGACCACCGAGCTTGCCCCGCGAGCGCGCGAGAGCGCGGACAAACAACCCACGATCCTTCAACTCGCGAACGACATGTCGGCCGAGATACCCGGTCGCGCCGGCAACGAGAACGCGTTTCATGTTTTCTCCTCTCTTTCGAATCGGTCGATCGACGGAAAATCTTCGATGAGTTCGTCGAGCATCTCGGCAAACTCTCCAAGGCCGGTGACTGCGGGGCGCGCAGAATTTCCCTCGGGGTCGTCGACGCGCGTGTCGAACCACACCGTCTGAAGCCCTTCCCGCCGCGGCGAACGCACATCCTGCTCGATCGAGTCACCGATCATCACGATCTCGGCGGGAGTCACGTCCAACCCCTCGGCGACCGCATGCCAGAACTCCGGCCTGTCCTTGCCGAAACCGAGTTCTCGGAAGCAAAAGACCCGGCTGATGAACGGCATCAGATCGACCCGGGCGAGGGCCGACTCGATCATCCCCCGGTCAGACTGTGCCGCATTGGTCGCAATGCACAGCGGAACGCGACCGTGAAGTGCGGCAAGGCATTCCCGAGCGCCCGGAACCGCCACGACCTCGGGCCATCGGCTCATCGGGACGCCGGTCGGCCCGTCGTCGACCATGAGGGTTCCGCCCCAGTCGAAACACACCGCCCGGATCGGAGCGCGGAGCGCGGGGGGCGCCGACGAGGGATACAGCCCGGTGATCAACATGGCTCAGTCCTTGGATCCGGCGCCGGAAGACCTCCCGCAAAAGAAATCACCTCGGGCCGAGCGGTGACTTTGAGAATCTCCCTGATATCCGAAGCGTGGAGTTGTTGCATGCGGCGCACAAGGTTGATTGGGGTCTTTGCGGATGAGGTCATACCGGCAACTCCAGTTTCTGGCCCGAACGGCCTGCCCGCACAATTAGCAAGACTCCTGCCAAGTCGCTATGTGGCTTTTTTTCATGGGCTTACTCAAATTCCAGAGGAACTAATTACCATATTTAACAGAAATCTCGCTCGCTCCTTCGTTAAATATCGTAGAATTACGAAAGATCATAATCATAGACGGAGGCTTTCATGGTCGATGCCAACGAGTTCTTTCGCGAGGTCACCCTGCGGCTGTGTCGCCATCTCGAGATCGAAGAGGGCCTCGGCGACTGTATCCAGTACCTCGCTCGGCATATGCCGGCCGAAACGCTGTACCTCCAGAAGAACGAGCCGGAACTCGGGGCGATGCGAGTCGTCGCGCGGGCCGACACCCTCGGTTGCGAGCGGATGGACCGGCTGGTTCCCTACAACGAGGAGGCCAGGCGGGCCATGGCTACCTGGGGCGAGGATTATCTCGCAGGGAGGATGCCCGAGGTTTTCGTGATCAACCGACCGAAGGAGGAGCCGGTCACCCGCAATCTGCTTTCCACGCTCGCCGAGCCGTGGTCTTCGGTGATGAGCCTCCCGCTCGTGATTGAGAACCAGATCGGCGGATCCCTCGCACTTCTCGCCGAGGGCGACGACCGCTTCGAGGAACACCATGTAAGACTCTACGCGACGCTCAAGGAGCCTTTCTTCGTCGCCATGTCGAACACCCTGCAGCACGCCGAGGTGCAGCGGCTTCGTGACCGCCTCGCCGACGACAACCGCTACCTCAATCGCGAACTGCTCCGGCTCTCCGGCGACGAAATCATCGGCGCCGACTTCGGGCTCCGCGAGGTGATGCACCACGTCCGGCAGGTGGCGCCCACCGACAGCCCGGTGCTGCTCACCGGCGAGACCGGGGTCGGCAAGGACGTCATCGCCAACGCCATCCATCTGGGCTCATCACGTCGCGACGGTCCATTCATCCCGGTGAACTGCGGCGCAATCCCCAACTCGCTCATGGACAGCGAACTCTTCGGCCACGAGAAGGGGGCCTTCACCGGTGCACTGGCCCGCAAACGCGGACGGTTCGAACGGTCGAGCGGCGGCACGATCCTGCTCGACGAAATCGGTGAGATGCCCCTTGACGCCCAGGTGCGAATGCTGCGTGTACTCCAGCACCGGGAGATCGAACGAGTCGGCGGGACCGAGCGGATCCCGGTGGACATCCGGATCGTCACCGCAACCAACAAGGATCTTCCCGCCATGGTGCGCGACGGAAGGTTCCGCGAAGACCTCTGGTTCCGGCTCAACGTCTTTCCGATCGCCATCCCACCGCTTCGCCAGCGCGTTGCCGACATCCCGGCGTTGGTGCGCCACTTCCTCGAGCGCAAGGCCGGCGAACTCAAGCTCGGCGAGACCCCGCAGCTTGCGGCCGGAGCGATCGACGCTCTCACCACCTACCACTGGCCCGGCAATGTCCGAGAGCTCGAGAACGTCATCGAACGCGCCATGATCCTGCATCAGGGCACGCCGCTTCGATTCGACGGTCTCGGACCCGGCGGCACGCCATCATCCGGCGAAACCCCGCCGGTTCCAACAACCGCCGAGCTCAAACTCGACACCGTGGTCGCCGACCACCTTCGCCGAGTGCTTGAACTCGCAGGAGGAAAAATCCACGGCCCCGGCGGCGCCGGCGAAATGCTCGGGGTGAACCCGAACACGCTGCGTTCGAAGATGAGACGACTCGGGATCCCCTTCGGCAGGAGCGCCGGCCGCGGTTGAGTCGGTTTTAGGAGCGGCACAGATGAGTGAGGACAGATGGGTGCCACTCCCCTGCGATGAGCCGATCGGTCCGAAGAACGCAGTCTCGGCAGATGCTCGCTTCTTGATGTTCCATCGCGTGTTGTTCTCTCGATCTGATCTCGCCGAGGAGCGCGCCGATGGGTGTTGCTCGGCAGCACGAGGTTTGAGTGGATCACTTTCTTTCTTGGTAAATGTCGAGGGCAACCCGATTGCGGTCTTCCGGATCGATCTTGACGGGAAGAACGGCGCCGGGTTGGACCTGCGGGATGTGCACCACCGAGACGACGTTTTTGGTTTCTGCTTCGTACGTTGTGCCATCGGCGAGGGTCACCAAAAGGCGGAAACCGACCACTGGGTTGTTGTTGTATCTCACGCCGGTGTCCCAGACCTCCAACACCTCGGCTGAGGCGGGGATCCCGGTCTCGCGAACGATTCGGTTATCACCCTCGCCGGTGTGGTTGTCGATCATCGAGCATGACGAGAGGAGCAGGATCACTGAGATCACCAGGAACACGGGGGTTCTGCCGCTCATCCATTCCTCCTGCTCTCGTGAATGACCTCGCGGTTCTCTGTAGTGATGAATCCGGCGCGCCCCACTTCAAGCTCGATTTCGATTCTCATCGGCAACCCGGGCAAACGCCAGTACGTGGGAATCGGGGTCGAGCGAGTATGCGGCTTCATGTCCCCAATCGACGCGAGACAAAGGACGGAGTTCGAGTGCGCCGGCGGCGAGTGCTCGCGCGTGATAGGCGGCCGGATCATCCACCACCAGATACACCTCGGCTCTGGGGGTACCCCGAGATTGCGCCGGGTCGGGTAGCGCTTCCCCAAGGAGCTTCTTGATTCCACTCTCCGGCATGACGGCCAGGGTCGTGCCTTCCGTGAGTGCGAACTCGGTGATGCCGGGCACCTGGAGTGTCGCCCTCACACCGAGGGCCGCCTCGTAGAACTGGGTGCTTCGGATCTGATCCTCAACATAGAGAATGAAATACGCTTCGATCATCAGAGCCCCGGTTTCTCTTCGATCAGCCAATAATCTGCAGTGGGAGCCACTGATCACATCCTACCAACGCACAGGCCCAATCGGTGGCCACCGGTACCAAGAGAGACTCTCTTAACTTTCTTGTTCGATGGCTGCCAGCCCAACGATCTAACGTCTTCAAACCTCAAACACGCAGCTGGTGATAAGTTAGCCACGATGCAAATTTCTTCGTTGCAGCAATCATGCCGACCGTAGACTCGGCCACCACACTCGATATCGGCGTATTGGTAACGCAGCTCGGTGGCGGACTCGCACTGTTTCTGTTCGGCATGCGGCAGATGACTGAGTCGCTGAAAACAGTTGCCGGTACCGGCATGAAGAATCTGCTCGCACGACTGACGGCCAACCGCTTCACGGCGGCGCTCGCCGGCGCGATTATCACAGCGGTCATCCAGTCGTCTTCCGTGACCACAGTGCTGGTCGTCGGCTTCGTCTCGGCAGGCCTGCTGAATCTCAGTCAGTCGATCGGCGTGATCCTGGGCGCCAACGTCGGCACCACCATCACGGCACAGATCATCGCATTCAAGGTCTATCAGTATGGCCTGCTGATGATCGCGGCTGGTTTCTTTACCGAAATACTCGCGCGGCGGGAGTACCTGCGGCAGTGGGGTGCTGCGCTGATGGGACTCGGGCTGATTTTCTTCGGCATGGAACTGATGAGCATCGGCACAAACCCGCTCCGCGAGTGGCCGCCCTTCATCAACATGATGCAGGGCATTGAAAACCCGCTGCTTTCGGTCGCGATCGGAGCCGCCTTCACCGCCATTGTGCAGAGCTCATCCGCGACGACCGGCATCGTCATCGTGCTGGCCAGTCAGGGAATCATTTCTCTCGACACCGGCATCGGCCTGATCTTCGGCTCAAATATCGGTACCTGCATCACCGCGTTTATTTCGGCGGTAGGCCGGCCACGCGAGGCGATGCAGGCAGCGTGGGCGCATGTCATCTTCAATGTCACCGGTGTGTTGTTGTGGGTGTTTTTTATCCCGCAGTTCGCCGATCTGGTCCGCTCGATCTCACCGGTTTCCCAAGCCATCCAGGGAATGGCGGGCAACGCGGCTGATACCGCGCGCCAGATAGCCAATGCACACACCATATTCAACGTAGCCAATCTGCTCCTGTTCATCGGGTTCACCGGACCGCTCAGCCGCCTTGTCACGCGGATTGTTCCGGAGCGGCCGAAACCTGTTGGTATCCAGCCGCTGTACCTGGACGATATCTACCTTGAACAGCCCGCGATGGCCCTCGACCAGGTACGCCGTGAACTGGTCAGGCTGGGCGGCCTTGTGCGCGACATGCTGGCGCACTCACTGCACGTGACAGCGAGCGGCACCGAAGACGAAGTAGCTCGTCTGGAACGGGCCGATGACGATGTCGACACGCTCTACCGGGAGAGCATCCGCTATCTCGGCAAGCTTTCACAGGGGAACCTGGTGCAAAAGCAACCTCAGCAACTCAGTGATTTCGTTGGTATCGCCAACTACCTCGAGAATGTCGGCGACGTGATCGAAAAAGACCTGCTCGCTGTCGCAAGAAAACGACTCCGCAATGGGACGACGATCAGTCCATCGACCTCAGCAAAACTCAAGCCTCTCGATGAAACGGTCTTCGAAGCATTTGACAAAGCACTCACCAGCCTGGCAACAAGTGACAGGGATGATGCAGTGGAGGCGATCGAAAGCAAGCAAATCGTCAATGACCTGGCACAAGAGGCAACCGCCCACCTCGCGAAGCGACTTGTAGCCAATGAACCGGGCCGTCTGGAAGCTTTCCATATAGAGACCGAAATCATCGAGAGTTACCGGCGCATCAATGTCTATTCCCGCAGGATCGCCAAGCTATGCCTGAAGGTGAATCCCGATGATGTTGACAAGGAAGATTGATCGACGGGGTCAGAATAGAGAACCTCCTCGCCTCACCCCTTCTTGACACCCGACACATTGAAGGTGCCAGGCCCAGCGTTCCAACGATTTGCGTTCCTGGCTTCAAATCCGCCGCCTGATCAACCGCTCACCACCCTGCCAATGACAGAATCGTTAGAATGGTGGGCCGCACTCTTCAAAACTGCGGGACCCGGACCTCGCCACCTATGGGCAGCTACGGAGGTCACTCGTCGGTGTCGGGATCAACGCTGACGCGTCGAAGGACGCGCTGCGCGATATCACTCTCGGGGTCGAGCTCGGTCGCCTGCAGGGCGAGAGCCCGAGCCTCCTCGATTCTGCCCTCGGAATGCGCGACCAGTGCCAGACCTGCGGGCCCCAGAGGGTCCTCCGGCGCGTGAATTGAAATCGCCGCGAAAGCCTCTTGTGCATCGGCGAACCGCTGGTCTCTCCACGCTTGAAATCCGAGATCGGCCAATGTCCCAGGCGGCACCGGCACCGAAAAGCCGAATCGACTCTCCAATCGCTCGAAATGGGAGACGACCTCCTTCACACTCCCGACTTCGCGGGGAACAGCCCAGTCCGAGAACACCTGGCGCAGACCGAGTGCCAGGCCTCCGGGCGGAACGTGGCCGAGTGCCGAAACCTCGTCTACAGACCACCGCAACCAGTCCGGGCCTTCATCTCCCAGGCGCTCCGCGAAAGCCGGCACATGTTCGGTGACACGGCTGTAGTCGTCATCGGTCCAGATCACGGTCAGGACGCGCTCTCCGGGGGCGTCGGCTTTGATCCATGCCCCGAATTTCTCGTTGAACAGCTCCGGACACCAGCCGATCATCGGGCTCGACGCCACAACGGCGTTGATGGCGTCGGATCGATCGAATAACGCCCACAGGACAAAGAGCCCGCTGTTCGACGCTCCGAAAACCACTCGGTAGGGTGCCGCGTTCCATCGTTCTTCGACATAGGGAAACAGCTCGTCGGTGAGAAGCTCGATCCACTCGTCGGTCCCGGCGCCGTCACCACTATCCCGGCCCGGGATCAACACCCCGTTGCCTTCCGGCAGGTCCACCCCGACAACAAGCATCTGCGGGATGTGATCCGCTGATTCCAAGAGTTCGACGGTGGAGACCAGGTGGGCGAAGCGACCGCGCCAGTCCGAGCCCACGACGTAGAGAACCGGCACCGGTCGTTCCGCGTTGTCTAGTTCCGGCTCGCGTACCAGCAGCGTGATCTGCCGTCCGAGAATCTCAGACGTCAGCTCATGGCGCTCGCCCATGGCGTAGTAGACGGTGTCCGAAGCGCTCGCAGGGGCTGCGGCCGC
>RCNF010001046.1_pt1 | contig 14555 bp, 13 predicted proteins | sample 2041311 | NCBI WGS metagenome assembly RCNF01 (sample SAMN09708228, study PRJNA481090) | Marine sediment metagenome, whole genome shotgun sequencing project. | biome: marine sediment; feature: ocean; material: sediment; isolation source: Sewage treatment plant 2 marine sediment (STP2) ... | reverse complement strand
CAAGCGGGCTCATTTCATCCGTCTTTTCTCATGGTCTATGCTTCAGGAATAGAGCATTGCTATGCTCTCATTCATGGACTGGATTGTTTCTCTCACGCCCGAGGTTTCGAAGGACCCGGTGGAGGCCATTTCGCGGCCGCCCGAGGGGGCATCGATCGTCGAACTGCGGGCGGATCTGTTTCCCGGCATCGATCTGCGGACGGCGATCGGCGCGTGCCCGCTGCCGGTGTTGGTGACCCTCCGGTCGAGCGCAGAGGGCGGTCGGGGGCCGATCGATGGCAGCGAGCGGCGGGCGGTGATCGAGGGGGCGCGCGAGGCCGGGGCGGCGCTGATCGATCTCGAACACGAACGAGATGGGCATCTGACGCAGGCTCTGGGGCTAGCTCCCGAACAGGTGGTGCTGTCGTGGCACGACATGAACGGCACGCCGGAGGATCTCGGTGAGATCGCCGGTAGGATGCTCGAGAGCCCGGCACGGTGGGTCAAAGTTGTTCCGACGGTAAACTCGGTCTCCGATCTGGTATCGGTTCTCGCTCTGCACGGAGAGTTCAACGACGGGCAGCGCCAACGGCGTCGATTGCTCACCTTTGCCATGGGCGGTCCCGGATCGGCAAGTCGGTATCTTGCGCCTCTGCTCGGTCCGTCGCTGTCCTTTGCTGCTTGGAGCGAGGGGGCGGAAGCAGCACCCGGGCAGCTGACGATCGCCCAGACTATGGCGGTGATCTCGCACCTCAACGGCCCCCCGCAGCGGCTCTACGGGGTGGTGGGGTCGGATGTCAGCCGCAGCCTGAGCCCGGCCTTGCACGCGGCTGCCTATCGAGCCCTGGACCTCCCCTATTTGATGCTCCCGATCAGCACGCCCGATGTTGCCGAGCTCGCGGAGCTCTTCGTTCCGCGAGGCGACACGTGTTTCGACCGTATCGGGCTCCCCGCCTTTGGATGGGCGGTGACCACTCCCTACAAGGATGAGGCGGCGGCCGCCGCCGACCTCGCGGCGCCCAGAGTCCAGCGGGCCGGCGCCGCCAATACGCTGGTCCTCGGCGACGGCAAGGTGGTCGCTGAGAACACCGATGCTGACGGCATCGTCGGTTCGCTGATGACGCTCGGCATCGACCCGGTTGGCCGCCGGGCGGTCGTGCAGGGCACCGGCGGTGCGGCGCGAGGGGCAGCAGTCGGCCTCCACCTGGCGGGCGCGGACGTGGTGGTACGGAGCCGTTCTGACGAACAGGCCAAGGCAACGGCCGAGAGAATCGGGGTCGATTGGTGCACCGAGGGCGGGATCCCGGATGATGCGGTGATCCTGGTCAACGCGACGCCCCTCGGACGCCAACCCGACGAACCGTGTCCGTTTTCAGAGGCGGAGATCTCGGGCGCCTCTGCGGTGGTCGACATGGTCTACGGCGACAACGAAACCGCGCTGGTCGCGCGCGCGCGCGAGTTGGGGTTGGCGGTCGCCGACGGCCGCGAAGTGTTGCTGCACCAGGGCTTCGCACAGTTCGCCGCCTTCACGCAGACGGTGCCGCCAAAAGACGCCATGCGCGCGGCGTTGGCGCGCTGATTTCGGAATTCGGATTTCGGATTTCGGATTTTCTGCCTTCGCCCCTGGCAGCCGGGGCGGCTGCCCCACAAGGCGTCCCACCGAACATTGAAGGTTTTGTCACGGCGTAGCCAGAGGCCAAGCCGGCTCCCGTACGCACATATCGAGGCCGGAGGTTTTGTGCGGCCGAGACGGCCGCACCACAAAGGCCAGCGCGTTCACTGGCGGTTCGGCCTGCCGGATGGGTGTGCGTAAATCCGAAATCCGAAATCCGAAATCCGAATTTTTTCGAGTCAGCGGATGCCGACTGCCTTTCGGGCCTCGTCCATCAACGGGGCCGTGGTCTCACGCGCCGTGGCGGCGCCGGCACGGAGGATGTTTTCGACCTCGGCCGGGTCGCTGCGCAGTGCGTCGTAGCGTGCGCGAGCCTCACCAAAGGTCTGCAGGTAGTATTCGAAGAGCCTCTTCTTCATGTCGCCATACCCTACCCCGCCCTCGGCAAAGGCTTTTTCGACCCATGCCTTTTCCGTCTCGTCGGGGGCAAAGATCTTGAGCAGGTGGTAGAGAGCGTTGTCTTCGGTCGGTTTGGGCTCTTCCACCGGAGTCGAGTCGGTGACGATGCCCATGATCTTCTTGCGGATAGGTTTTTCCGGTCCGAAGATCTCGATGGTGTTGTCGTAGGACTTGCTCATCTTGCGTCCGTCGACCCCGGGCACCACCGCCACGTCGTCCAGGATCAGGGGTTTAGGCAGAACGAAGACGTCACCACCGTAGACGGCCTGGAACGACGCGACGACGTCGCGCGCCACCTCGAGGTGCTGCTTCTGGTCCTTGCCCACCGGCACCAGATCGCTCTTGACGATGAGAATGTCGGCGGCCATCAACACCGGATAGGCGAAGAGCCCGTGGTTCGGCACCACACCCTGCGCCACCTTGTCCTTGAAGGAGTGGCAGCGCTGGAGAAGACCCATCGATGTCACGGTCGACAGGTACCACGAGAGCTCGGTGACCTCCGGCAGATCGGACTGCCGGTAGACAACGCTCTTCTGGGGATCGAGGCCGAGCGCGAGATAGCCCGTCGCCAGATCGGTGATCAGCTCGCGCAGCCGCGCCGGATCCTGGACTGTGGTCAGTGCGTGGAGATCGGCGAGGAAGAAAAAGCACTCGTTTTCCTCCTGCAGCCGCACGAACTGGCGGATGGCGCCAAAGTAGTTGCCGACATGGAGAGTTCCGGATGGCTGAACACCCGACAGGACACGCATGGAGCCTCCTCATAGGTGCGAACTCGGCGGATGATAGCAAACACCGACAAAAAAACGGCCGGTTACGAACCGGCCGGGAGAAAAATCGAAAGCTACTGCTCAGCCGTCGTTGCCGATGGCCTCGGTCGGACACGACTCCATGGCCTCTTCGACCAGCGCCGTTTCGTCGTCGTTTTCGGGCTGTTTGTTGACGAAGGAATAGCCCTCGTCCTCATTGGCCTCAAAATTGTTCGGCGCGGTTGTTCTGCAGACATCACAGTCAATGCAGTTCGAATCGACGTACCATTTTCCGGGCACGTTATCTTCAAGTCTTTCATCGGGATCGGCCATCTCGCTCTCCTTTCGTGCGGGTTTCCCCGCATATCCGCGGGATGATACCACCCGCGGTCCAGTTGTCAATTCTCTGTACGTAACCTCATCATCTGGCCGGAATCTCAAGAGGTCGCTGCGACACGCGTCGAATACCGGAAGGTGTCGACTTGGCGCCATCATCGGACGACGGCCACTGGCACTCGATATTGTAGGGAAACGCAAAAGCCGGCAGGATCGCCGTCGGATCGTTGGTCTTGTTGTCGATCATGGTGCCGTACGTCGTCATCCCGACCACCGGCAGCGAGTTTGCCGATGCCCAGTTCACAAAACTGATGTCGATGGTGGTGTCATTCGGCACATCCTCGAGCCCGAAAAGGGTCACCATGATGTTGTTGTATTGCACGTGCGACGATGGGGGCATCGAAATCGACCTCAGGATGGGGACCTCGTTGGCATTGAGGAAAGGTTCGCCGTTGCCTTGAAACGGCTGGATCACCAGGGTGATCGTGGTCAGAGGATCCGACGCGTTGAGAATGCCGACGTTGTAGCGAAATTCGTCATCCGTCGCAGCTCCCGACAGAATTTGAAACGTGAAATCACCCTCCTCGCTCACCGCCGAGGGGTCCGCCAGGTTGTACCAGGGAACACCGGGCAGGGTCTGGCCGTAGCTTCCCTTCACCTCGAGGAACTCCCCCTCGTTGTCGGGATCGGGCTCGTAGAAGGTCGTCGGCGTCCAGACCCGTGAGTTCACGATCACGTTCTCGAGCACCCGCGTGCCGTCGTCTTCGAGGGTTCCGGACTCATACGCGAAGATCACCAGGGCGCCAAAGTTCGCCGTCCCCTGCTCGTTGGGCCAGAATTGGCCGATCGGATCGTCGATCACGACCGTCCCACCCGGGGGAATGTTGGCAAGAGCCGGGTCGACAGTCCCGAACCCGTCGTCCTCAGTGCCGCCGACCCAGGTGCTTCGATCCACAAACTCTTCGCTGTTGGAGACCAGACCGGTTCGGATGTAAACGATCGCGATATCAACATCCACATCCTCTTCGACATTGGTGATGAAAAGGTCTGTGCGCCACTGGCTGTCGCCTTCGCCGTCGGTGTGGGCGGCGCCGGGAACGTACAAAAGGTCCGCCGCCAGAAACTGAGCGCCGGCCGGGACCGCAACCATCAAGACCGTGATCCCAAGAAAGACGGCCAGGGTATTTCGACTCATTCAAACCTCCATGAGCGCCGGGAGATACGTCATCTCAGCCGGTCACTCGCCTATCTTGCCAGCTTCGTCGACGATGGGCAAGACGACCCGCGCCTCGAAACCGTGCGGTTCCAGATTTTCAAGCTCGATACGCCCACCCTGGGCCTCGATAAAGCGCTCGGCGATGGCGAGTCCGAGCCCGCTGCCGCCTCGGCGCCGCGTGTAGAAGGCCTTTCGGACACGGGCGATCTCGCTATCCGGGATGCCGTCTCCGCGGTCTCGTACGGCCAGCACGACCGAACTCTCGCGGTCGTCAGCTGTGAGCTCGATCACCCGTCGATCCGGGGCAAGTTGTTGCACCGCCTGCGCGGCATTGATCACCAGATTCAACAACACCTGCCGGAGCTGGCCCGGATCACTCAGCACCGCCACAGACGGCACGCCCGGGATGACCCGGAGATGAACACCCATTGTTCTCGTTTCCGCCGAGAGAAACTCGCACACGTCCTTGAGCAGCTTGTCGATGCGCACCGGTTCGAGCTCCGGTTTCCCGGGTCTGGCATAGGTGAGAAAATCGCTGACCAGACTCGCCAATCGTCCCACCTCTTCACGGGTGGTGGCGAGGGACTGGCTGGCACCGCTGCCATCCGCCGGCAGGTCCTCGCCGAGCAACTCGAGGTTGAGATTGATGGAGTTGAGGGGGTTGCGGATCTCGTGCGCGAGATTGGCCGCGAGAGCGCCCAGCGCCGCCATCTCTTCCGCTTCGAAACGCTCGGCCTCGAGGCGCTGGGTCCGTTGGATCAGGAACCACACAAATGCGAAAGCCAACAACAGCGTGGCCAGAGTGAGAGCGGCGATTCCGATGGTCTGAGCCAGGAGGTCTCCACGGAGTTCGGACACTCTCTCCGCCACCTCAGCGCGGTCAACGTTGAGCACGACGTTGCCGACTTCGCCGAGCGGCACGGTGATGCGATATGGGTTTTCGGTCTCGATGACGTTCTCGTCCGACAGCGCCCCCTGGATCTCGAGGTCCTCGGCGACGGCCTCCGGGATTTCTTCCCGCGATTGGCTACGGGACGAGTACACCACTTTGCCGTCGCTGTCGGTGACCTCGATGGACTGCCAGATTCGGCGTTCCGGATCTCCCTCGAGAGTGCGCGAAAGAACTTCGCGGCGGGTCTCCACCACGTCGAGTTCCTTCACCCCGGCCCCACCGAGTTCGGCGGCGATCCGTCGTGCCTCCTGGCGGCCGCCGGCCAGGACGTCTTCGAGGTATCTCTTCGAAAGCGAGCCGGAAATGAGGTGCCCGAACAAAAGGATGATGCCGAGAACCAGCACGAGAAAGATCGCGGCAGCGGCCGCATATTGCAGCCGCAGCGATCGTTGTGTGCCGAATAGGCCGGATGTATCGGTCATGGTGGCTCGTCCCGCTCCGATTCCAATCATCGAGAATTCGATATGCCCCGCAAAATCAACCCGGACGGCGGTATTGTTCCTAGGAGAAATCCACCGCACGGAGCCGACTCTCCGACACGCAAGTGGCGTGCCACCACGTGACCCTCATGCTCCTGTTCCCACGGCAATGGGAATCAGAGGCCGCAGGCAGTCCGCAGATCCGCGATGCGGTGGGTCTTCTCCCACGTGAAGTCGGGATTGTCGCGACCAAAGTGCCCGAACGCAGCGGTCTGCCGATATATCGGGCGCTTCAGGTCGAGATATTCGATGATCGCCTGCGGCGAAAGGGGAAACACCTCACGGACCGCAGAGGTGATGCGGTCGTCAGGCACTTCGCCGGTGCCGAATGTGTCGACCATGACCGACACCGGATCGACGACCCCAATGGCGTACGCGAGCTGCACTTCGGCTCGGCCGGCCAGACCGGAGGCGACGATGTTTTTGGCAACGTGTCGAGCCATATAGGATGCGGAGCGATCGACCTTGGATGGGTCCTTGCCGGAAAAGGCCCCACCTCCGTGCGAACCGACGCCGCCGTAGGTATCGACGATGATCTTGCGCCCCGTGACGCCGCAATCGCCCTGCGGGCCCCCGATGACGAAGCGCCCGGTGGGGTTGATGTGAATCTTGGTGTTGCCGTCAATCATATCGGCGGGAAGAGTTGCGTCGATGATGTGTTCGCGAACCTGGGCGCGAAGGTCAGCGGTCTCGACTTCGTCGGAATGCTGGCAGGAGACAACGATCGCCTCGATGCGTTTTGGCACGTCGCCGTCGTACTCGATCGACACCTGTGATTTTCCGTCCGGCCGCAACCAATCGACAATCTCAGAGCGCCTCGCGGAACTCAACCTCATGGTCAGCTGGTGGGCCATCACCAGCGGCATCGGCATGAGCTCCGGGGTCTCTTTGGTGGCATAGCCGAACATCAGGCCCTGGTCGCCCGCGCCACCGGGATTGACGCCCTGCGCGATATCAGGCGACTGCGGATCGATCGAGGAAATGACGGCACACGTCTCGTAGTCAAAGCCGAACTTTGCCCTCGTATAGCCGATTTCCCTGATGGTCTCGCGGACGATGGCCGGAAAGTCGACATAGGTCTCCGTCGTGATCTCACCAGCGATGAACGCGAGCCCGGTCGTCACGAGGGTTTCGCAGGCCACCCGCCCATTCGGGTCGTCGGTCAAAACCGCATCGAGAACGGCATCGGAGATCTGGTCGGCGATCTTGTCCGGGTGTCCTTCGGTAACGGACTCGGAAGTAAAAACGTAGTGTCCAGTGGGTGCCATTGATCCTCCCTAACGGAAGGCACACCCTAACATTGAGGATGAGTCCAGGTCAATCGGTAGACTCTCTAACATTCTCAGCCTTCAACGTTTTAACTTCACAACCGCCAAAGATTGACGAGGCGTCGGGAACCATCCATCATCACGTCATGCACGATTGGTCCATCTCCCGCATCCGCGAGTTGGCTCGGCGCCTTGAAGAATATCGGCAGACCTGTCGGGTGACCACCCTCGTGGAGGAGCAGGAAACCTCGAGGTCGCCCTTCCGATTGCTGGTGGCGTGCGTGATCTCACTGCGCACCAAGGACGAGGTCACAGCCGAATCGAGCCGCAGACTGTTTGCGATCGCCGACACCCCACAGGCCCTCGCGGCTCTCGATCCAACTACGATTGCCGAAGCCATTTTTCCGGCCGGTTTCTACAACACCAAGGCGAAACAACTCCGAACGATCGGTGAGATTCTGAGGGATCGTTACGGCGGCGAGGTTCCTGGAGATGAAGAGGCCCTGCTCGCCCTGCCGGGGGTCGGTAGGAAGACCGCCAATCTCGTGCTGGGTCTGGGATTCGACATCCCGGCGATCTGCGTCGATACTCACGTTCACCGTATTTCAAACCGGCTTGGGTTGGTGGCAACAAAAACGCCGGAGGAGACCGAACGGGCGCTTCAGAACGTCCTCCCCGGGGATCTCTGGATTCCCATCAACGATCTGCTCGTGACCTTTGGCCAGAACCGCTGCCACCCAACCTCACCGCGGTGCACCGGATGCCCGCTCGAAGACCTCTGCCCGAGGATCGGCGTTACCCGCTTTCGTTGACGCGAACAGTGTTGAGTTTTTAGTTTTGAGTTTTGAGTTTTGAGTTTTTGGTTCTTGGTCGTGAGTTTTGAGTTTCGAGTTCCAAGCCAACTCCTCCTCCGATACAGGGTTTGACCCTGCTCCGCTACTCAATACTTGTTTGGTCCCGGGGGTAAACGGGCGGGAACTCAAAACTCAAAACTAATAACTGAGAACTGGATAGCCGGATGGGTGCCTAATTCGCCTGGCGTTGTTGGCCGAGTGTGGCGAGACGGTCGGCAACATCCCTGTAGGAAGCTGCAGACGCTGAGATTTCCTCGAACAGACCCAGAGCCTGATCGACATCCCCGGCTCCTTCATAGGCGACGGCAAGGTCGTACCGCAGACCGAGGCGGGCATCTTCCGAGATGTCCGGAGCCACGAGAGCCTTCTGGTACCAGCTCACCGCCTCCGCCCACATCCCCTGCTGCTGGTAGCACACGCCGATGATCGAGCAACTCTCGACAAAATAGGAGGGGTCTCGAGAGGAGACCTGAAACTCGCGAATCGCCTCGGGAAGGAGCCCCATCTCGCGGTAGGCGATACCGAGGTTGAAGTGGGTGTCGGAGTCCTCCTCGGACAGCTGTTCGGCGACGCCCTTCTGAAACTCACGAAAGACCTCTTCGAGCAGCGCCTCTCCCTTGCCGCGGCCGGTGGCCTCGTCGACCATCGCCTCTTCCGCAGCAAGCTCGGCCTCGAGTTCCTTCGCGAGATCGATGTACTGTTCCTCGTCAGCGAAGAGCTCTTCAGCACCTTCTTCGACCGTTTCCACGGCCTCGAGCAACACACCGACTTCCTTCAGTTTGAGGCGTCTGGACGCAACTTCAGCATCGTCGGGATGTTCTTCCTCGAGAACTGTGAGGACTCGAGCCGCATCGTCGTAGAGTTCCTGGTCGATAAAGAAATCGATCTGTTCCAAATCACCCATGGAGGGCCCGACAAAGCTATCGGTGATCTCCACCAGCTCGTCGGCGACAACCTCTTCGACAGGGGGCTGCTGCGGAGCTTCCACAATCTCAGGGGGCGGCTGCGGAGCTTCCACAATCTCAGGGGCCGCCTCGGTAACGGGAGGTTCGACCACCTGCTCGGCCGGAAGCTCCTCGGCGACAGGCATGTCAATCACTTCAACCGCCGGCGGGTCATCCACTTCAACCGCCGGCGGATCGACCGCAGCCACTTCAGGACCGAGGTCGATCGCTATCTCTTCCACTATGGGTTGTTCTTCAATCGTGGCAACCGACTCGAATTCCTCATCGATGTCCACCACCTCGATCAGATCGCTGTCCTCGTCGGCGAAACCAACCAAAACTGGGTCTTCGTTTCCGACCAATCCTTCCGTAAGGGTGGGCGCATCATCGGCGGCCGTCGGAACCGCTGCGGCCGCGGCCGATGGGGCCTTTTCGAGATCGGGGATGAAAGCCAACAATCCTTCCAGGGCGGCCATCGTGCCCTGCGCCCGGTGATGCTCGACAACCGGTCCCGCCATCGCGATCGCAGCGTCCTGGTCACCGTGTTCGGCGTACAGCTGAGCGAGCCGGTGTCGCGGCTCAATTTCGTCCGGGCAGAAAAGGACGACGTCCTCGAGGTGGCTGATAGCCTTGTCGACGAGCCCGTATTTGGCGAACACCCCAGCCTCCGCCAACCTCTCTTTGAGGTCGAAACCCTCGGGAGTCGCCACCTCGGTCGTCGCCACTTCGGTCGCCAGAAGATCGGTTGCCGACACCTCGGTCGGCGCCACCTCGGTCGGCGACACCTCGGTCGCCAAGAGACCGGTAGCCGACACCTCCATCTCCAAAGGCGTCACGGGCCCGCTATCGGGCTCGATTTTCGGCATGGGCTCCGACGGTGCTTCTTCCGGTTCCTCGAAATCGATCTCATCGATTACTTCGCTTCGGTCGACCACCGGTGGCGGCTCGGCGCCCGCGTCTCGGAAGAACCCTTCGTTGACCCGGTCGAGCGCTGCCAAACGCTCGCGGAAGCGCTGATTTTCCGGTTCGGTATCGAGCAGATCCACAAACAACCGTTTTGCGGCCTCGATCTCACCCGAATTGAAGAAGCTCTCCGCCAGGGCGGCTCGAAGGGTGAAGAGGGTCTCCTGGTCACTCGATGGTCCCCAGGCCCGGACCGCCAGCTTCAACACATCCTGGTCCTCAGGGGACTGCTCGAGGAGTTTTTTGAGGGCGGCCTGGGCTCCGGCGTGATCACTCCTGTCGAGCATTTCCATCACGGCAGACAAAAGGACCTCAGACGCCTCTTCCGTAACTCCAACTTCCCCCAGAGCCGAGCCCATGAGAGCTCGAATTTTTGCGTTCTTCGGGTCCAGGGTGATCACCTCGCGAGCGAGGTCCATCGCCTTCTCGTTCTCGCCCATTGTCAGGTGGGTCCGCGCGAGCAGGGTCTTGAGCTCAGTCGAGTCGGGTGACTGTTTGACTCCAAAAGTCAGAAACTCGAGCGCGACAGCAGTCCGCCCGGCGTCGAGAAACGCATCTCCGGCAATCGCCAGGAAATCACCCTCGGGGGGACTCTGATTGATCACATGACGGTAGAGCCGCTCCGCTTCGTCGAGTTTGCCTGCGTCGAGCAGAACCGAACCGAGACGGCCGTACACCTTGAGGGCCGAACCAATTTCACCGCGGCGGTTGAGCAGGTCAGCCAGCCGCAGCGAGGACACATGATTGCTCGGGTCGAGGTCGACGAGCTTTTCGTGGGCCTCGATGGCCTTTCCCAACTCGCCGTTCTTGACATACCAGTCAGCCAGGATCTGGTATTCGCGTTTTGCCTCGACGATCAGACCCTGGTCGAAATAGAGCTGAGCCAGGCGTTCGAAGATGTCAAGTCGTTGGGGATCCAACCGCTGAATCTTCTTCAGAATGGCGATTGCCTTGGTGACAAAGCCATCGCTCGTGAAGTGATCCGCGATCTCCTCGTACAACTCGATCGACCGCTGCAGTTGGCCAATCCGTCCGTACAGGTCCCCTACGCGATTGATGATGGTGGTGTCGTTGGGGTACCGCCTGAGAATCTTCTCGTACTCACGAATGGCCTGCTCCAGCTTGCCCTTCTGGACAAGCTTTTCAGCATCTTTCAGGACCTTGTCCCGTTTCATCGCCATTCGATTCTCAATCTCCCCTACCCGGCTGTTTTGGCGAAGATCCGTACGACGTTTTCGCAAACAGAATGCCGGGCTGATTCGTCCTAATCCCAGCAATTATGGTAGCACAGGCTCCCGGCTCGGGCCTTTCAACGGATCTCGTGCCAAGACCTCGAAGCGCAGGCAAACGCTGGGTTTGGCGTGATTCGGGCGCCGCAGTCGAAGTTACTCCCAATTGGAGAAAAGGACCAGTGAACGGCCAGGGCTCGAGCGGTGCCGCCTCCTCCAACGAGCAACCGTTTTCCGGCACCCTCACAACCGGACGGGCGTCCACGAGAAGGAGCGACGATGGAGGGAGGTCGGCCCCCACTGATCAAGGGCCGCCCGGTGTTGCTCCGTGCCGTAACCCTTGTTGCTATCCCAACCCCATCGGGCGTCTCTCCGCCCCAACTCGACCATGATCCGGTCCCGGTGGACCTTTGCGATGATGGATGCGGCAGCCACGCAGAAATAGTCGCGATCAGCCTTTGCCGGCGAAATCACGCGGCAGCCGAGATCGCCGGGATCGAGATGATCTGTGACGACGATGCTCGAGGATCCGGCAACCACGAGGGCCGCAGAGCGCATTGCCAACCGGGTCGCTTCGAGGATGTTGATGCGGTCAATGACTTCGGGGCCGATCTCGCACACAGCCCAACCAACACCACGCCGGTGCAGCCGCTCCAGAGCCGTATGCCGTTGATTCGCGCTCATCAGCTTGGAGTCACGAACGCCGCTGTCCACCGGAATCCTATCGAACCTGGCGGCGCACACAACCACGGGTCCGGCAAGCGCACCTCGCCCGACCTCGTCGACGCCGATGACGGCGTCAGCATCCTTGAGTAGACGGCGATCCCTGGCACCCAAGGCGAACCCGCCGGGCATGATTCACCGCCGGATCATTCGATCGGTGTGGAGAATCGCGCAGCGAAGGGTCAGCGTGCGCGGTCCCGTTCCTTGATTCGAGCGGCCTTGCCGCGCAGGTCGCGGATGTAGTACAGCTTTGCGCGCCGAACCCGCCCGCGCCGCGAAACCTCGATCTGCGAGACCGAAGGAGAATGCAACGGAAATGTGCGCTCGACACCGATCCCAGATGAGATCTTGCGAACCGTAAAGGTCTCCGACACGCCGCCGTGCTTACGGGCAATCACCAGACCCTCGAAGATCTGAATGCGCTCTTTTTCGCCTTCTTTGAGACGCACGTGGACCTTGACGTTATCGCCGGGTCGAAAATCTGGCATGTCTGTTCTCAGGTATTCCTGTGTCACTTCACGAATGAGGTCCATCGTCCTAGCCTCCAACCGATACCGGGAGCCGCTGACCGGTCCCAGGGGCGGGGAGTATACACGCCTTCTATCGAGAGAACAAGGGGATACGCCTTGAGTCTAGCCCACATCCGGGTGCACCGGAAGCCCGTTGGGGTCGCCGTCATTCTGCTCTTCGTTCCAGCCTGTCGGCGCCGGGATTCCGAATGCGTGGACAACGCCTCCGAACGGCACCAGCACCACCCTCCCATGAAGATCGAGGACCGCATTGTCCGGCCAGGCCTCGCCACCGGCGGCGTCGAACGACCTGAACCCAAAGGGCACTTCAGATCCATCGGGCGCCAACCAATCCGGGATCACGAGATCCCAACGTTCCTCGTCCTCGGCAACGGCTCGAAAGACCAGATCGCCAGTGGGTCTCGAAGCGATCTCCACCCGTTGATCGACCGCCTCAGTTGCTTCGTCGACCAATCCTTCGAGCATCTCCTCTGCGAAGGCCTGAATCATCTCGCGGTTGTCCGAGCCCGCGACCTCCGCCGAAAGCAACAGCTGGTAGGTCTCACCCTCGAGTTCGTCGCCGGCCGTGAAGTCCAGCGCCAGTTCACTGCCATCCTCGAGAGCCTCGACGTCGAAGGATGCACCGTGGACCAGGTCGCGGACCACCAGGGCCACCAACAACTCGTCCATCGTCGCCGCGGGAAACCCGATCTCCCACCCTGCCTCGATCGATTCCATGGTCTTTCCTCCATCCTCCGACTCAGTCACCTGGAGCCGCCGTCAGTCATCGACCCGGCGCTTCTTACCAAAGATCGCCGCGACCCCGACACCCAATAGATAGAGCAGGATCATCGGCACCGCAAAAACCGTCTGAGTGGCTACATCCGGTGTCGGCGTAATGATGGCCGCTGTAACAAAGATCAGGAGCACGGCCCATCGGAACCAACGAATCAGCTGGCCCGCACTGACGATGCCCATTCGGGCGAGAAAGAAGATCAACATCGGCATCTCGAACACCAGCCCGAGTCCGAGGAGGATCTTCGACATCATCGAGAAGTAGGTGTCGATCGTGACAACCTGTCTGAAATTCTCACCCACTCCGAGCAGGAATTGAACCACCATGGGAAAGGCGATCCGATAGCCGAAATATCCCCCGGCGACAAAGAAAAGGGTCGTGAAGATGATGAAGGGAGCAGCCAGCCGCCGTTCCCGCGGGTACAGACCGGGCCGCAGGAACATCCACAACTGAAGCAAAAGAAACGGCGAAGCGGCAAAGATGGCGGTCAGCAGAGCCACCTTGATATAGAGCATGAACGGGCCCGAGAGATCGGTAAAGGCCAGCTGCTCGCCTGCGGGGAGAACGTCGAGGATCGGGCGCTCGAGCCACAGGAAGATGGTCGGAGCGAAGTACCAACTCGCAAGAAATCCCACGAACAGGGCGATGATGCTGTAGAGGATTCGGCGGCGCAGCTCGTCCAGGTGGTCGAGCAGGGTCATCCGCGGGAGTTCGTCGTCCGAAACTTCGTCGTCGCGATCCACTACGTCCGGCTCGACCGAGGTCACGGTGTTTCACTCTCCTCGGTCTTCACGTCGGTTGCCTCGTCGTCAGTCGGGGTCTCGAGTGCCTTTTTGATGGTGGTTTCGATCGGCTTTTCGATCGTCCGTTTGAGGTCCTTGATGTCGTTGCCGATATCGCGAAGGCCTTTGAGGTCCTTCCCGACATCTCGCAGGTCGTCGGACGCCACCTCGTCTTCAATGGTGCGCTTGAACTCGTTCGATGCGCGCCGGAACTCACCCAACGCCCGTCCCACGGACTTTCCGATCTGCGGCATCTTGCGTGGGCCGAACAGCAGCAGGGCCACCACGAAGATCAGAATAAGCTCGGGCATGCCGAGGGTTCCAAACACGACAACGACCTCCAGACCGCAGTATACCCATGATGAATTCGGAATTCTGAATTTTGAATTTTGAATTTCCGGGCAAAGCCCTGCCGACGACCAACGATCGAGTGCTCCCGGGAAGCGCGTTCGGATACGTCCCACGTGCGGCGGAGGTGCCATTTGCAATATTGTTGGGTACCTGGGTGCTGCCGTCGGCTAGACGATGCGGGCCAACAATGTTGCGGGTGGCTCCTCCCGGGAAACGCGCTCGGATACGTGCCACCTGCGGCGGAGGTGCCATTCTTTGCATTGTCTGACCCCCCCCCGCACCCAAGCTCGCCACATCGTTCCGGGCAGACAATGCATAGGGTGGCTCCTCTCGGGAAGCGCCTCCGGATAGGTGCCT
>RCNF010001044.1_pt1 | contig 14561 bp, 13 predicted proteins | sample 2041311 | NCBI WGS metagenome assembly RCNF01 (sample SAMN09708228, study PRJNA481090) | Marine sediment metagenome, whole genome shotgun sequencing project. | biome: marine sediment; feature: ocean; material: sediment; isolation source: Sewage treatment plant 2 marine sediment (STP2) ... | reverse complement strand
ATAGAAAAATCACTGGCCATAATGTTTTAGCGACGCAGGATGAGCGTAGTCGTTGTCTCTACCTTAGCTGATTTCGTAATGGTTTTTTACAGGCAGGTTATGCAGATTTTTTAGCCACATTTTTCTTAACGGTTTTTTTCTTTGCCGTTTTCTTTTTAGCTGCTTTCTTTTTAGCTGTTTTTTTCTTTATTTCTTTCTTTTTTGTCACTTTTTTGTTAGCGACTTTTTTCTTTTTACCACGGCGAACAGGGGCGGTGGCAAGCAGATCTTCACATTCTTTTTGGGTCAGAGACGTTGGTTCTTTGTCTTTGGGTATTTTGGCGTTTTTCAACCCATCCGTAATGTACGGGCCCCAGCGACCATTTAATACTTCTATGTCGGTGCCCGGAAAGTTTTTGATGTGTTTGTTGGCATCAAACTCTTTTTTCGCCTTAACCAGCTCCATCGCCTGTTCAAAGGTGATGTTGTACGGGTCAATGTCTTTGTCCTGATATTCTTTATTTATCGAAACAAACTTGCTGGCATATTTAACATAAGGCCCAAAGCGACCATAGTTTGTCGAAAGTGCTTCGCCTTCTGGTGTTTCACCTAAATCACGCGGTAATTGCAGCAGGAAGTACACATCATCCATGGTAATGTCTGCCATTTTCTGGCCGGGACGAAGACTGGCGAAACGAGGTTTATCTTCATCGTCTTTGTCTCCAATCTGTACAAACGGACCAAAAGGACCCATGCGAACTGATATGGGTTTGCCTGTTTCCTCATCAGTGCCAATGTGGCGTGATTGGGCGACGTCGGCGCGGCTGACGTTTTCTTCAATGTGATCGACGGTTTCTTTAAACGGTGACCAGAATTTTTTAAGCAATGGTACCCAGTCGTGCTCGCCACGCGCAATACAGTCTAGTTCATCTTCCAGGTCAGCAGTGAATTCATAATCCACATATCGGGTGAAATATTCGGTGAGAAAGCCATTAACGATGCGGCCAATATCAGTTGGTGTGAAACGACGACTTTCAAGTTCAACATAGTTACGATTAACCAGTGTTGAAATAATGCTGGCGTAAGTTGACGGGCGGCCGATACCATACTCTTCCAGTGTTTTAACTAAACTGGCTTCAGTGAATCGTGGCGGTGGCTCAGTGAAATGTTGTTCATTTCTGATTTCCAGTAAATCAATTTTTTCACCTTTGCTTAATTCGGGTAGCAGCTTTTCAGTATTGTCTTCGGCTTTTGTATCATCGCTACCTTCCATGTAGACAGACATGAACCCTGGGAACTTGATGGTTGAGCCAGAAGCGCGGAAGCTGTTCCCATCGCCACAGCCAAGTTCAACGCTTACTGTATCCAGTGTGGCATGGATCATCTGACATGCCATGGTGCGCTTCCAGATGAGTTCGTAAAGGGCAAATTGATCCGGGTTCAGTTTATCTTTAATTTCATCAGGTTGGTGGAGAACCGAAGTAGGGCGAATAGCTTCATGGGCCTCCTGCGCATTTTTTGATTTGTTTTTGAAAATGCGTGGTTCATCGGGTACATTATTTTTACCAAAACGCTGTTCAATTAAACCACGTATTTCATCCAGCGCCTCATTGGCAAGATGTAACGAGTCGGTACGCATATAGGTGATTAAACCGACGGTTTCACCACCAATATCGATACCTTCATACAGGTTCTGGGCGGTACGCATAGTGCGTTGTGTTGAAAAGCGAAGCTTTCTTGCGGCTTCCTGCTGCAGGGTAGAGGTAGTGAACGGTGCAGAAGGGTTACGTCTTCTTTCCTTCTTTTCTACGTTATTAACCGTTAATTTGCCATTGGCCGCTATTAGTAAAGACTCTCTGGCTGCGCTAGCAGTGTCTGCGTCGGTGATACTGAACTGTTTTATTTTTTCGTTTTTATAAATGTTTAACTTGCTTAAAAACGGCTGTTTGTCTTTTGAGACATCAGCTTCAATGGTCCAGTATTCTTTGGGGTCAAATGCTTCAATTGCCAGTTCGCGTTCGACAATCAAGCGTAAAGCCGGGCTTTGTACGCGTCCGGCGGAGAGGCCACGCTGTACTTTTTTCCACAATAGTGGCGATAAGTTAAAGCCCACCAGGTAATCCAGAGCACGTCTGGTTTGCTGTGCATTGATTAAATCGGTGGAGAGTTTTCCTGGATTAGCTATCGCTTCCTGGATCGCTCGTTTGGTGACTTCGTTGAAAGCAACACGGTGGATCTGTTTGTTTTCAAGCAGTTCTTTTTCTTTTAGCAGCTCATATAAATGCCATGAAATGGCTTCTCCTTCGCGGTCCTGGTCAGTTGCGAGGTAGAGCGTGTCCGCATTTTTTAAAAATTTAATAATTTTATCGACATGTTTTTCGTTTCGCTCGATGATCTGATATTTCATCGCGAAATCGTTTTCTGTGTCGATGGCACCTTCTTTGGGGATAAGATCACGCACGTGACCGTATGAAGCAAGAACTTTGAAGTCTTTACCTAAATATTTTTCGATGGTTTTCGCTTTTGCCGGCGACTCTACGATAACAAGGTTTTTACTCATATTGTTTTGATGGTCTGTTGTGTCAGGTCGGTAAAGAAAGTTCTTTTAATGAATATGATCAATGGTTTCATCAAACATAAAATCTTCCATTAATGCGAGTGCATTTTCTTCGCCAGGATGTGAGTGTAGCACTATCATGATGATCCATTTCAATTGTTCGGCATCAAGTGAGTGCCCCAGTGCGACCACACGGTCGAGTATTAACTCACGTGTAACAGGGGTGAGAATATTGGTCTGTTCAAGAAAGCTTAAAAAGCCAACGCTTTCCAGACTGATCAGTTTTTTCTCTTCTTCACTATATATACGTGTGCTGGTTTCTTTAAGTGGAAAAAGCTGATTGTCGTGCTGGCTATCTGCCAGACTTTCCAGCCAGTCAAAAGCCTGATTGATTTCATTGTGTTGAAAGCCCATTTCTTCGAGGTGAAGTTGAATACTGTCGCGTTCATCAGTGACATGACTGGTTTCGTTTAGCTCTTCGTCATCCAGATAACGTTCGAATAAGAACATTAAGACGTCAACAACGGATTGTTTAATTATCATTCAAAAGTCTCGTTTAACCTGTATTTGTTCAGGAAAATGCATCTTCAGTTTAGAATGCCACGCTAGATAATCATATACAAATCATATAATTATTTGATGTTTGTATAGCGTCCATGCTGGCATACGATGATGCCTTCAAGTTCCATAATAAGTAGCATGGAAGCGACCTCGGCGGCAGTAAACTGGCTGTGAAGCACCAGTTCATCAATACTGGTTGGCTCATATGCGAGGCATTTGAGCAGTTTTTGGTGATCCGGGTCAAGTACCTGATGCGTATCTTTAAGATTTTCCTGGATATTTTTTTCAGGTTTTTTTGGGTAGGAGGTGGTTTTTTTACATGGAATACACAATTCTTCCAGTATATCACTGGCGGTTTCCACCAGTTTTGCACCCTGCCGAATGAGTTGGTGGCAGCCTTTTGCCATAGGGTTGTGTATAGAGCCGGGGATAGCAAATACTTCTCTGTTTTGCTCTGCTGCGTATCGTGCAGTAATCAAAGAACCACTTTTTTGAGCCGCTTCTACCACCAGCGTGCCTAGCGTTAGTGCGCTGATTAATCGATTGCGACGCGGAAACAGCCCGCGTTGCGGCTGTGTGCCAATGGGCATCTCAGAAATAACGGCACCATGTTCAGTAATCTGCTGCGCCAGCTTTTGGTGTTGTGCCGGGTAGACGATATCCAGGCCGTGCGCGACTACGGCGATTGTTCCGGCTAAGCCCTGTAAGGCACCTTCGTGGCTGGCGCCATCAATGCCGCTGGCCAGGCCACTGGTAATGGTGATACCGGCGTTGGACAGGTGTTGGGCGAACTCTCTGGCTGTATTGCGGCCAGCAGCCGTAGGGTTACGCGAGCCTACCATCGCTAGCTGGGGTTGCATCAGATAATCGATGTCGCCTCTTACATATAATATGGGGGGTGCATCGGGTAATTCTTTTAACCCGGCCGGATAAGTCTCGTCATATAAAGTGATGATGTGGTGGTGGTCTTCAGCGAGCCAGTTAATGTCAGCACTAATGTCTGGTTTTGACTGGTTGCTGAGGGCATTAATAACGTCAGCTTTAATAGCTGATTTCATTGCTACCGCAGATAGTTGTTTGCGGCTGGCATTGAGTACAGCATCCACCGTGCCAAATGTGTCCAGCAGGGCATGAATGGTCGTGTTACCGACCCCCGGTGTGTGCCGTAGTGATAACCAGCTTTCTAGTGAGTTCTGGCTGGTGAGCCTGTTGTTTGCTTTTGTGTCCATTGCCGTTAGCATCCTGTTTTTATTCGTCCGTAAGTCCATCGATGAATATTACACGATTATTAGTCTACAGGGATAGAACTTGTGTAACTACTCAGCGAGTTTTTTGGTAAGGTTAGGTTGTTGATTTATAAGGAAACGTGAAGCCATCTGACCGCCATGGATGTAGCAAAGGCAATAAGATTGTAGGAACAATCTTTGCCATGTGGGTCGGATAGAGCGAATGTAACAGGATTGCAGGATTACTCCTTGCCGCTAAGCTCTGCCGCAATATCCTGTTGCAGAAGTCAAATAAAGCAACAGGCTTTTCCTTAGAAAGTAATGCGCTGAGTCGTGTCGAATATGTAAACTTAAAATTTTGGTGTGTGAACGAAATCATTATTATGTATAACACGTCTAGATTCCAGCGTTAAACCATAACTGACGCGATCAAAGGTTTTAAAAATCATCATTAAACCGCTGCGTTCATTTGGCAGTTTTACCGGTTCACTGCGACGTTTGTCAAAGTGATCACGGGCGATGTCACCCTGGGTGAACGTCGCGAGTAAATGACCGACTTCAATGCCATCGCGTTCGCCTTTATTGATAACCACAATCTGGTATTGGGCGACGCCAAACAATGCGTTATACAATGAGATTATTTGCGCATCAACATCTTTGTCAGGAATATGGGGGAAAAATAGATTTTCCAGTTTGCTTTTATCTTCTGGTAACAGGCGGTCACCAATTAATACTTCTTGAGCCGTATGGCTAAGGTCGCCGGTAGCCGGGTCATCATAGGTGACGATGTGCACTTCGCCTGAATATTTAGCCTCATACCCTAACAGGTCATTGCTGACAGGGTCACGTAGTGCATCTCCCGGTCTGAACACAGAAAAACGGACGCGTTCTTTGTCCATTTCACCACGAATATAAACACGATCACCAGTGCCTAATATAAGGTGTTTATCATCGCTGGCGATAATGCGTGGTGCATTGTCGAGCTGCTCCTTGGTGACAACACGTGGTTTGCTTAAAAACTGTCGGATGGCATCACCGGGAATGCTGGGAATACTGGCCTGTAGCGATTTTGTGCGTATGCCAGGGCTGAGTTTTTTAACCGGTAACCCGCCACTGTTTTGCTGTATCATTTTGTGCTGCGTTTCATTAAGCAACATTTGTGGCTGGCCATTAACATAAACCAGCGTTAATACATCACCCGGATAGATTAAGTGGGGATTTTGAATTTGTGTGTTTTTCTGCCAGATTTCAGGCCAGTACCAGGGGTCCTGCAGGAATAAATTAGAGATTCCCCATAAAGTATCGCCTTTTTTAACCGTGTATTGTCTTGGGTGTGAGGCTTTTACGCGGATTTCTTTTGCCGGTACTGCTGCTTTTTCAGTGGCAGCGATAGTTCCTGTCTGCTCAGGTTCAACCAGGCTAACAGGGTCTGGTTTAGATGCACTACAGCCGGTGATTGATGCAGTGGTAACCGTAAGTAGCCCTAAAAGCATGAAAAAGGGTACAATATTACCTGGACTGGGAGTATTTGAGTTGTTCATTGTTATTTTTATTCCCCGATTTTTTGTCCTGGAAGTTCATTTGTTTTATAGCATTGAGGGTGCTTATTTTCTTACTATTCTCAATGGTTTAGTAGATTAACTTCGATTGCTAAAGCAAGTTTTTTATTGAGTGTAGCAGAAATAATAATAGACGTGCTGATTAGCAGGGTTTTCAGTTAGAGAATAATTGAATTTGATCAGAAGTGCCCTTATTATTATCGGCAGACAATATCAGTCAAAAAAATGAAAGTTTTATGGCAATACTAAACATATTAAATTACCCGGATAAACGCCTGCGTACGGTGGCTAAACCAGTAGAAGTAGTGGATGATATTATTAAAAAACTGGTGGATGACCTGTTTGAAACTATGTATCTCGCACCAGGAATCGGCTTGGCAGCAACCCAGGTTAACGTACATCAACAGGTGATAGTGATTGACGTGTCTGATGATAAAAGTCAGCCGCTGTGTTTGATTAACCCTGAGATTATTGCTGAACAAGGCACCGAGAGTTGTGACGAAGGTTGTTTGTCAGTGCCGGATATATATGAAACGGTGCAACGCAGTGAAAAAGTAACGGTGAAAGCGATGGATCAAAACGGGGATGAGTATACCTTGCAGGCTGATGAAATGCTGGCGGTCTGTATCCAGCATGAAATTGATCATTTAAAAGGCAAGCTGTTTGTTGATTATTTATCACCACTTAAGCAGCAGCGCATTAAAAAACGTTTGCTTAAAACTCATCGTGAGGATAGCCGTAGTACTGCGGTTAGAATGTAATTTTTATTTCGGCAAAGTTTTAAAGTGATAATTTGTGTCCATTTGTGAGTAATCATCTTCGTATTATCTATGCCGGTACGCCGGATTTTTCTGTTGCTGCGTTGCAAGCACTAATCGAGTCTTCTTATGATGTGGTTGCGGTGTACACCCAGCCGGATCGTCCTGCAGGTCGAGGCCGTGGTTTGCAGGCATCACCGGTAAAAGAAAAAGCGCTGGAATACAATATTCCTGTGTTCCAGCCAAAATCATTAAAAGATGAGAATGCGCAGTGCGAATTAAAAGCATTAAATGCCGATTTAATGATAGTCACCGCTTATGGTTTGTTGCTGCCTGCTGCCGTGCTAGCAGCGCCACGTCTGGGTTGTATCAATATCCATGCATCATTACTGCCGCGATGGCGGGGCGCAGCACCGATACAGCGAGCCATATTAGCAGCAGACAAAAAAACCGGTATTACTATCATGCAAATGGACGAGGGCCTGGACACCGGTGATATGCTGGCTGTTGCCGAATGTGAAATTGCTGCTGATGAGACCGGCTCAAGTTTGCATGATAAGTTAATGGTGCTGGGTGCAGAAACCCTGATCTCGGTTTTGCCTGCGATTGCCGAGCAAAGCCAGAATAGAACGAAACAGGATGATGATGCGGCCTGTTATGCAGAAAAATTAAATAAAGCCGAAGCAATAATTAACTGGTCGTTACCGGCTGAAGAAATTCAACGAGCAATTCGTGCCTATAATTCGTGGCCAGTGGCTTATTGTAGCTACCAGAAAAATAACAAGGCATCAAAATTACGTCTATGGCAAGCACAGTTTGATATGCATGCGGTTCCGACAAGGGATGCCATACCGGGTAAAGTCATTGCTGAATCTGCGCAAGGCATCGATATTGCAACGGGCACTGGCGTGCTTCGTATTACACAATTACAGGCAGAAGGTAAACGTAGAATGTCGGTTGCCGATTTTCTTAATGCAAACTCTTTAGTCGATCAAATATTGACGTGATACCGTGGGAAAATCATCCTCTCCTGTAAAGAAAAAAGCCAGAGTCAGCCTTGCGCGGCAGGCTGCTTTAAAAGCCTTAAAACAGGTTTTTAGTGGCCAGTCATTGTCTGCTGTGCAACAACGTACTATCGATATACTCGAAGACAGGCGAGATCGCGGTCTGGCTGGCGAGATTGTTAATGGTGTACTGCGCTGGCGCTGGCAGCTGGAGTTTTTTGTGTCACGGTTGATATCAAAACCACTCAAACAAAAAGACAGCGATGTACAGTTGATTTTGTTAATGGCTCTGTATGAATTAAATGCGTGTCGCACACCGGATTATGCGATCATCAATGACGCGGTTGAGCTGGTAAAAAAAGCGGGTAAAAGCTGGGCTTCTGGACTGGTCAATGCGGTATTAAGGCGATACATGCGTGAAAAAGAAGCCTTGCTTGTATTGCTGAATTCGCTGTCAACAAATGATAGTCAGGCTCGTTACTCGCATCCACAATGGATTTTAGAAAAGATAAAAACCGACTGGCCAGAAAATTGGCAACAGATTTTAACCGCAAATAACCAGCGACCTGCTTTCTGGTTGCGTATTAATCAGTCTTTGTATAGTGTTGCACAATACCAGCAATTACTTGGCAAAGAGGAAATTGAATTTGACGCAGATAGCTCTGTGGCGTTGACTGATTTTGCCTTAAAACTAAGTCATGGAATAGATGTGCGATTATTGCCCGGCTTCGCCGAGGGAGCGATATCCGTCCAGGATGCCGGTGCTCAGCTGGCAGCGGAATTACTTAATGTTGCTGAGTCTTCAAGAGTACTTGATTTATGCGCAGCACCGGGCGGAAAAACCTGTCATCTTCTGGAGCGATATAACAGCATCGACAAATTGTTCGCGGTAGAGCTTGATGAGCAACGAATGCAACGTGTCAGTGAAAACCTGCAGCGCCTTAAACTTGAGTCCAGGACAAAATTAATTGTCGCGGATGCGAGGCAGTATAAACAATGGTGGCAGGGCGATAAATTTGATCGCATATTAATTGATGCACCATGTTCGGCCAGTGGAGTGATTCGGCGACATCCCGATATTAAAACCTTACGTCGTGAGTCAGATATAGAAAAACTGGTAATATTACAGGCTGAAATTTTGTTTTCTGCCTGGCAAATGTTAGCACCCGGCGGGGAATTGTTGTATGTCACCTGCTCTGTGTTTAAAGATGAAAATCAAAATCAAATGGCGCGTTTTCTTACCTCTAATAATGATGCTGCAGAAATTAAAATAGAAGCTAACTGGGGCAAATCATGTGAATATGGTCGCCAGTTATTGCCCGGTGAACAGGATGCAGATGGCTTTTATTATTGCCGACTAAGAAAACTTTCTGAAGAAAAGTAAGATAATAAAAGGTAAACTTCATTAAAGGTAACTGCTCAGATCACCCCTGAAATCTGTCAGTTCAAGGCGAAAAATGTGAGTTTACGCATGTAAATGACCATTTTTTAACGCTGAAATGGCGAATTTCAGGGGTTAGCTGAGTAGTTACACCATGAATATTCTTATATTAGGCGCAGGTCAGGTTGGCTCAAGTGTTGCAGAAAATCTGGCATCGGAAGCCAATGATATCACTTTGATAGATTCAAATGCTGTTTTACTTCATGATCTAAGTGAGCGCCTGGATATTCAAACCGTCGTTGGTCATGCTTCCCATCCTGCTACATTAATAAAAGGCGGTATCAGTGATGCCGACATGCTGGTCGCGGTAACCAATAGTGATGAAACAAATATTGTTGCCTGTCAAATTGCGCATAGCCTGTTTCACACACCGACAAAAATTGCGCGAGTCCGTTCTCAGGAATATCTTAAATATCAAGAGCTGTTTAACGATAGTGATTTACCAATAGACGTCTTAATTAGCCCGGAGCAGTTAATTTCGGAGCATATACAACGTTTAATTGAATACCCAGGTGCTTTACAGGTACTGGACTTTGCTGGAGGTCGTGCACGCCTGGTTGGTGTTAAGGCTTATTATGGTGGACCGCTTGTGGGGCATGAAATTGCTGATTTAAGAAAACATATGCCGGGCATTGATTCACGCGTGGCGGCTATCTTTCGTGGTGGCAAAGGCATAGTGCCAGACGGTCATCAGGTGATAGAAGCGGATGATGAAGTTTTTTTTATTGCGGCTCGAAAGGATATTCGTGCGGTGATGTCTGAACTGCGAAATCTGGATAAACCAATCAAACGTATCATGCTGGCAGGTGGTGGAAACATTGGTAAACGTCTCGCGCAATCACTGGAAAATAAATACAGCGTAAAAATACTGGAGCATAACACCGAGCGTGCAAAAGAATTATCCTGTGACTTAAATAAAACTATTGTGTTGTTCGGCGATACGGCAGATGAAGATCTGTTGCTGGAAGAAAATGTTGATCAGATGGATGTGTTCTGTGCGTTAACCAATGATGATGAAGCCAATATTTTATCGTCAATGCTGGTCAAGCGTTTAGGTGCCAGAAAAGTGATGTCAATAATCAATCGTCATGCCTATGTTGATTTGATGGAAAGTGAAGGTACTATCGATGTGGCTATATCGCCGCAGCAAATTACCATTAGCGGTTTACTGGCGCATGTGCGTCGTGGTGATGTGGTAGCAGTGCATTCATTGCGTCGTGGTGCAGCGGAAGCCATTGAGGCTATCGCGCATGGCGATAGTGATAACTCAAAAGTTGTTGGTAAAACAGTTGAGCAGATCAAGTTGCCGGAAGGCACAACAATAGGAGCAATCATCCGTGGTGAGGAAGTAATAATGGCGCACCATGATATTAAAATCGAAAATGAAGATCACATCATTTTATTTTTACTGGATAAAAGTAAATTTAATGCAGTTGAAAAACTGTTTCAGGTTGCTGTCTCGTTTTTCTAACTATGCATGCAGCCATCATACAGCGCATTATGGGACAGTTTTTGATGTTGTTCAGCATCACCCTGTTACCACCTGTAGTAATTGATCTTTTATATCAGGAAGATGCCGCGCGGGCTTTTTTCTATAGTTATTTATTATTATTAAGTATTGGTTTTTTATTATTTCTTCCGGTAAAAAATAAAAAAAATGATTTACGCCTGCGAGATGGTTTTGTTGTTGTTGTTTTATTCTGGCTGGTATTAGGTGTTGCCGGTGCAATACCTTTTTATCTTTATCAAAGCATGGATATCAGTGTTGTTGATGCGCTATTTGAATCTATTTCCGGTCTGACGACAACCGGCGCGACGGTATTGGTCGGACTAGATCATTTGCCGCACAGTATTTTATTTTACCGGCAGGAATTACAGTGGTTAGGCGGCATGGGTATTATCGTGCTGGCTGTCGCAGTGATGCCAATGCTGGGTATCGGTGGTATGCAGCTGTATAAAGCAGAAGCCCCTGGCCCGGTAAAAGATAATAAATTAACGCCACGAATCGCAGAAACCGCAAAAACACTCTGGTATATTTACCTGGGATTAACCGTGGCCTGCGCGGCCGCTTACTGGGCAGCCGGCATGGACTTATTTGATGCGGTGTCCCATAGTTTTTCTACGGTAGCCATCGGTGGTTTTTCTACGCATGATGCAAGTCTTGGTTATTTTGATAACCAGGCAATAGAAGATGTGGCGATTGTTTTTATGTTTCTTGGCGCTGTTAACTTTGCACTGCATTTTTCTGTGGTGCGTTCAAAAAGTCTGATGCCTTATTTACACGATTCAGAATTTAAGTTGTACGCCGGTTTATTAATTATTATTGCCGGACTTTGTGTTTATGTTTTATATAGCCAGTCTATATACCCTGATTTTTTAAATGCGTTTCGTGCCGGTTTATTTCAGGCAGTATCGATAGCCACGACCTCGGGTTTTGTCACGGCGGATTATTCTGCCTGGCCGGTTTTTATTCCGGTGCTATTATTATTTTCCAGTTTTATCGGTGGTTGTGCCGGATCTACTGGTGGCGGCATGAAAGTGATTCGGGTTTTATTGTTAATTAAACAGGGGCAGCGCGAAATTATGCGGCTGATCCATCCGAATGCACAGGTCACCGTAAAAATTGGTAAGCAACCGGTAAATAATTCGATTATTGATGCAGTTTGGGGTTTCTTTGCCGCATACGTAGCACTGTTTGCCTTGATCATGCTGGTATTAATGTTTAATGGCCTGGATCAGGTTACCGCATTTTCTGCAGTTGCCGCGACCATTAATAATCTGGGGCCGGGTTTAGGTGAGGTCAGTGCCAATTACGCTAGCCTGTCAGATTTTAATAAATTATTATTATGCTTTTCCATGTTGCTTGGTCGTCTTGAGATATTTACCCTGTTAGTGTTGTTTATGCCTGCCTTCTGGCGTAAGTAAAATTAAATAGATGAATTTAAATGAGCATTAATGATACTAAACAGGATAGGTACCGTTTTCGGTTGAAGCTTTTATATCCACGCTACTGGCTGACCTGGATTGGCCTCGCTGTGTTTTTTATCATTACCCTGCTGCCGATGGCTTTTATTGACTGGCTGGGCTGTCGTCTGGGTAGTATCGCCGCAATTAAAAACAAAAAGCGTTTTAATATAGTTAAAACAAATCTTTCTTTATGTTTTCCTGAACGGGATAATTCGGAACTTGAGAAGATGGTGCTCAACTCTTTTCAGGCACAGTTTCGAAGCCTGTTGCATTATTTTATTTTGTGGTGGCGGCCGGAATCTACGGTAAGAAAAAAAATACATAGCACAGGATTTGATCAAATATCGACTTATCAGCAGCAGGGTAAAAGGGTCATTATTTTGTTAACACATAATGTCGGTCTGGATTTTGCGGTGGCCGCCATAAGCATGGACTATTGTGCAAATGGTCCTTATAAAGCGATGCGAAATCCGGTAGTTGACTGGATGATTGCAAACGGAAGAAGGCGTTTCGGTGGTGAAAGTGGTGGCAAGTTATTTACCCGTGAAGATGGCTTAAGGCCATTAATACGTGAAACACGCGCTGGCAAAGTTTTGATCTATCTGGCGGATGAAGATCTGGGCGCGGAGAATTCAATTTTTGTGCCTTTTTTTGGCGTGCCAAAAGCGACTATTCCGGTGCTTGGCCGCCTGGCAAAATCATGTGATGCTGTGGTATTGCCGTGTGTCAGTTGTTACGAGAAAGAAAACAGGCGTTACGCGGTCAAGCTGATGCCCAAAATAGAAGGTATGCCCAGTGGCGATGACGAAAAAGATAGTATCAATATGAATAAAGCCATCGAGCTGGCAATTAACCAGTGCCCGTTGCAATATTTCTGGGCGCTACGATATTTTCAAACCCGTCCTGAAGGCCAGGACTCGGTTTATGACTAGTCATGCCATAACGATAGAAGCGATGAATGATGCCGTGTCTGAGCAGCGCCTGTTGAAATCTTTATATAAGCGGCTGAAGCATAACGTTGGAGACGCTATTTTACGTTACAACATGATTGAAGATGGCGACAAAGTCATGGTATGCCTGTCCGGCGGCAAAGATAGTTACGTCATGCTGGAATTATTGCAGGCGCTGCAGAAAAAAGCGCCGATATCATTTGAGCTGGTTGCGGTTAATCTCGATCAAAAACAACCTGGGTTTCCAGAAAATATTTTACCAGGCTATCTAAATGATCTGGGTATCGAACATCACATAATTGAGCAAGATACATACAGTATCGTTAAAGATAAGATACCAGAGGGAAAAACCACCTGCGGATTATGCTCGCGTTTGCGTCGTGGGATTTTATACAGTTTTGCAGAAAAAATCGGTGCCAGCAAAATTGCCTTAGGGCATCATCAGGATGATATTGTGGAAACATTTTTTTTAAATATGTTTTTTAACGCGCAGTTAAAGGCCATGCCGCCAAAGTTATTAAGTGACAATAAAAAACATATTGTTATTCGACCGTTGGCCTTATCTAAGGAAAAGGACATTGCCGCTTATGCAGCAATAAAAAAATACCCGATCATTCCATGCAATCTATGTGGTTCGCAGAAAAACATGCAACGCCAGGTAGTGAAAAATATGATAGCCCAATGGGAACAGGAAAATCCTGGACGCTCAGAGATGATTTTGCGTAGCCTGCAAAATGTTAAACCTTCTCATTTGGCGGATAATCAATGCTACGATTTTGTAAATATTCGGGTAAATGAGTTGTAAGGTATGATGGACTCCATTCTTTGGTCCGTTAACGGTGCATCATGTACTACTACTCTGGTCTCGATAACAGCAACTCTCTGTGGTGAATCTTTTTTGAAGGTGAATTTTTATCCAGGTTTCTTTTACTTGATTGACTCTGATCAATATTATAACTGTTACTATCTGCAAAATACTGAGTATACTGAGATGCTATTTAACTTTACGTAATAACTTATGCGACGTTTTCTGTTATTAACCGTGTTTTTGTTCTGTTCTATTACTTATGTCAATGAGGTTTTGGCACTGGATATCTCACGTGGAATGATATTGAGTAACTCCTGTGCAGCATGTCATGGTACCGATGGAAAAAGTCCTGGTGCAATTCCGAGTATTTACCGCAAGTCAGCTAAGTTTATTGTTCAGGCGTTACATGAATTTCAAGATGGTAAACGTCCTGCAACGGTTATGGGGTGGCAAGCAGCGGGTTATAGTGATGAAGAAATTCGGCTCATTGCCAATTATTTTTCCAGCCGGCCTTAACCCGGATATTTCATAGGAGCGCTGCTATTCTCACTTAATACTATGATTATAATAAGAAATGCAGGTATATTAGAAAAGTACACTATGTACCCGATAAAGCTACGCAGTTTTTGGAAAAATAACAGCAGCCCCATGATTAATTTATATTGGGTACGATTCCCCTGTAACCATAGCTTATGTACAGGAAGTACGGTAGTAGGGCAATGCATGGAGCAGCGAAGCGGTGTGCCGAACG
>RCNF010001042.1_pt1 | contig 14572 bp, 12 predicted proteins | sample 2041311 | NCBI WGS metagenome assembly RCNF01 (sample SAMN09708228, study PRJNA481090) | Marine sediment metagenome, whole genome shotgun sequencing project. | biome: marine sediment; feature: ocean; material: sediment; isolation source: Sewage treatment plant 2 marine sediment (STP2) ... | reverse complement strand
ATAATTGGCCGGGCACCAAGATTGATAAAATTGGTTATAATAAATTTCCTGATGGATAGTAGCGGGTCTCCGGGTATTCATTCACTCGAAATCCCCTTCTGAAAATCGAGCAAGGTTGATTTATGGACCAAATACTGATCATTATTCTGATTGCTGTGGCATTAATTTTTGACTTCCTGAATGGATTTCATGACAGCGCGAATGTAGTAGCGACCATGATTTCTTCCCGGGCTATGACACCAACAGCTGCGCTGGTAATTGCCACGACAGCTAATTTTATAGGACCTTTTGTTTTTGGTGTCGCAGTCGCCAAAACTATCGGGCAGGACGTAGCTTCTCCCAGTTCTATCACTATTGCGGTAGTTCTTGCAGCATTATTAAGTGCAAGCATCTGGAATTTAATCACCTGGTTTTTTGGCATACCCTCCAGTTCTTCCCACGCCCTGATTGGCGGGATCATTGGCGCCGTCCTAGTGGGCTCCGGCTGGCAATCCCTCAAATGGGAAGGCCTGAGTTTAGTGGGCATCGCCTTATTCTTGTCACCAGTACTGGGCTTTATATTAGGACAACTAGCAATGCGAATCAGCATCTGGGCTGTTCGCAATGCGACGCCCAAAGCCAACTTATTCTTTAAGTATGCTCAAATTCCTACCGCGTTCACGTTGGCGCTCAGCCATGGAACGAATGATGCTCAGAAAACAATGGGGATCATAACCATGGGTTTGGTTGTATTGGGGTTTCAAAAATCCTTTGTTGTTCCCTGGTGGGTTATATTGGCAAGCGCAACGGCGATCGGAATTGGTACAGCATCCGGTGGTTGGCGGATCATTCACACCCTGGGTGGAAAATTCTACCGGATTCGACCCATTCACAGCTTCACCTCTCAGCTGGCGTCGATGCTGGTGATTATGGGAGCTTCACTATTTGGAGGACCTGTCAGCACAACCCACGTGGTCAGCTCCTCAATAATTGGCGTAGGCGCAGCTCAGCGGAGATCACAGGTTCGCTGGGGAGTATTGAGTGATATTATGGTTGCCTGGTTCCTGACCGTTCCGGTAACTGCGGGCTTGGCAGCACTATTATATTATCTTGTGGATTACCTCATCCCCTAGGATAAAAGGATGAGGGAAGGATCCAGAAATGGAGGGTTATTATGGGCGTAGCAGGAATTTTTAAACGGGGACCAAAAGAAGATAAATTTATCGGTTATTTAATTGAGCAGACCCAAATCACAGTGGAAGGGCTTCGCCTGCTTGAAAAATGGCTCAGTAAATCTGAGCTGAAAGATAAAGCAATTGACCAAATGCGAGTTAAAGAGATCGAAGCAGATGAAGTCCGCCGGATATTGATCGATGAACTCCATAATACTTTTATCACACCGATGGATAGGGAAGACATCTTTATGATGTCCCTCTATATCGACGATATTATTGATTACTGCTACACGACCGTTGAGGAAATGCAGCTGCTGGGAATTGAAGCGGATGAACATCTAATCAAGATGGTGTCGCTGACTAGAGAAGCGACCGAAGAACTGGAATATGCATTTCACCGCTTATTTGGTAATCCCAGAGTGGCAGGGGATCATGCCCGCCGGGCGAAAAAGATCGAAAATGAAGTTGAACATCTGTACCGGGTAGCTATCGGCGAATTGTTTACGCAAGCCAAGGATTTCAGCCCGCTGATGGTCATGCTCCGGCGCCGGGAAGTTTATCGACATGTATCCAATATGGCGGATCAGGCAGACAAAACTGCAGATGTGCTGGGCATGGTAGTGATGAAGCTGACCTAAAATATGCCTGGTTTTTCTATTTGATAAAGCGCGCAGCTGAACACTCATGCGGCGCGCTGATCATTTAAGTTGATACCCTGATTGATAGTTTCTCCATGACGGATTAAGGTATCTAGGGGAGAGGAACCATGATTGAGGTTGAATTTCTATGTTACCCCAGCTAAAATTAGTGTATTGTGCCAAGGAAAATTAATGAAAATGAACACTCCCCTGATTACAGATTTAACCCGGGACATTCCCCAAAATTTCCTGAACTAATTTCATAAAGGATTGACGATATGGTTGAAAACCAAAGAGAATCTGCCCAGGCAAATGTGAAAAAGACCATCTCAATTGGACTGATAGGTTATGGCGGGATTGGCAAATTGCACACTGTCAATTGGCGCAATCTCCATCTCTATTATCCGGATATACCTGTGAAGTTAAGTCTTCGGGGAGCAGCAGCAAAAACCCGGGATTCGGCAGATCAGGCAGTTCAACAGGGCGGATTTGAGTATGGAACAACAGATTACCAGGAGTTGTTGGACGATACTGAGATAGACTTGATTGATATCTGCACGCCAAATAATCTCCATTACCCAATTTTTATAGCGGCCCTGGAAGCGGGTAAACACATTTATTGTGAAAAACCCCTTGCGTTGAATCTGGAAGAAGCTGAGGAAATGCTGCGCCTGGCGGAATCTTCTGACTGCATAATTCAATTGGCGTTTAATTATCGTTTTATTCCTGCAATCATGAAGGCAAAACAACTAATAGATGAGGGTTTCCTGGGTGATGTGATAAACTTCCGGACCCAGTATCTTCATACGGGTTATTTGAACCCTGAAAAACCGATGTCCTGGCGGCTCTCTAAGGACAAATCTGGAGGTGGAGCGCTGGTTGATCTCGGATCACATGTGATTGATCTGATGCTTTATCTGGCTGGCCCATTTAAAAGGATCATGACTCAAACTAAAACCTTCATTGATCAGCGGCCAGTAGGAGCGGGTAGCAGACAAACAGCCGAAGTCCTGGTTGATGATCATGCCCAGATGCTGGTTGAGTTAACCGCAGGAGGTGTAGGAATCGTTGAAGTGTCACGGGTAGCACAGGGAACAACCGAAGATTTAAATTTTGAAATCCATGGCAGCCGTGGGTCAATTAAATTTGACGTTATGGACCCCAACTGGCTCTATGTTTATGACGCGGGGGATGAAAAGGATCCCCTGGGTGGCAACCACGGCTTCAAACAAATCCAAACCATGCACTGTTATCCAGGAAATCAAATACCTGGAGTTAGAAGTCTGGTGAATGCCATGGGTATGCACGCAAATTCCCAATACCAGATGATCCGGGCGATTCATGGACTCCAAACTGCCAGTCCATCAACCCGGGATGGTTATACTGTTCAGCAAGTGCTTGATGCAAGCTACCGCTCTGCCCGGGAAGAAAGATGGATAGAGCTATAATTAAAGCCTAAGCGTGAATCGCCTGACCGGATATTGCTTTGGCTGCCTCATGTAAGACCTCACTGAGAGTGGGATGAGCATGCACGTTGCGACCAATCTCAGCTGGAGTCAGTTCCATTTGTTGGGCCAGGGTAAGTTCTGGCAGCAGCTCTGTAACTTCCGGTCCGATCAGGTGAGCGCCCAGGATTTCCCCATATTTTTTATCAGTGACGATCTTTACCCATCCTGCATAGTCATTTAATCCCAGGGCTTTCCCATTGGCCTGGAAGTTAAACTTGCCAACCGCCACTTCGTATCCAGCATCTTTTGCAGCTTGTTCTGTTAGTCCGAATGAAGCCACCTGGGGATGACAGTAAGTTGCCCGGGGCATATTTTGATAGTTGAGTTCTTCTGTTTCCAGACCGATAATGTTTTCAGCGCACACTACGCCCATAGTCATGCCAACATGGGCTAGCATCAATTTTCCTGTAACGTCACCAATGGCCCAGATACCAGGGACATTGGTTGCCATTTTTCCATCAATTTCAACAAAGCCCTGTCGATCCAGATTCACTCCAGCTTCATCCAATCCCAAGTTTTGTGTGTTTGGTACAAAACTGGTCGCCAGCAGCACCTGATCAGCAGAAATCTTCTCTTCTCCTTCCGGAGTTTCAATATGGACTTTCACCTTGGTTTTGAGGGTTTCAACCTTGGTGACTTTGCTCTTGACCTGGGTTGTAATACCTTGTTTCTTCAAAGCCTTGCTCAATTCCTGGCTGATTTCTGGATCTTCGGTAGGCAATACCCTGTCCAGCATCTCAACCACAGTCACTTGAACTCCATAGCTGTTCCAGATGGTGGCGAATTCCATCCCGATTGCACCCGCACCGACAATCACGACAGACTTTGGCAGGGATTCCTGGAGAATCGCTTCTTTATAGGTCAGCACTTGTTTTCCGTCAACTTCAATCCCGGGAATGATAAAAGGTCGGGCTCCTGTAGCAATGATGATATTATCTGCCTGAAGTTTATCTGTACCGGTTTCTCCGCTGATTTCGATTGAGTTTGGTGATGTGAATACGGCGCTGCCGGAATAAACGGTGATCTCATTTTTTTTCATTAAGAACTCAACACCCTTGGTCAGGCGGTTCGAAACTTGACGGCTGCGTTTTACCGCAGCTCCGTAATCAAGTTTCAAGTTTTCAAATGAAAAACCAAAAACTTTACCCTGGTTCCGCAGAGTATTAGCGATCTCAGCGTTTTTCAGGAGGCTTTTGGAGGGGACGCAGCCGACATTCAGGCAAACACCTCCCAAGTATTCTTTTTCTACGATAGCGATTTTTTGCCCAAGTTGGGATGCCCTGATAGCAGCTACATAACCAGCTGGTCCAGCGCCTATCACAATCACGTCGTATTTCACCATAGGATTCCTTAAGATCTATTTACTGAGGAGCATCAGGTAGTAGTTTTCTATTAACCTACATCCAATCTCTGTACCAGTCCCTATCTTAGTGCAACCTGATGAATTTGGGAAGGTTTGTAGACTGTTGTTTTTCGACTCGACTAAGGTGCAAATATTCAGGATATGGATTACCTTTATTGGTTTCCATTGCCATTGTGGGTACCAGGCCATCAGCTCGGGCCAAGACAACCATTTTAGGTTAAGTGCATGATTTAGATATCTTTTATTGAGTGACAGGACGGGACTGCTTGACCAAAACTTAATCCATAATAGGATATGCAGATTCGAATCGGAAGATTAGGATAGGCGAAGTCGGTTTGTACTTGTTCTAATGCCCACAGAGTAGCAATTATTGTGAAAATATTAAAAAAGGGAAATTTTCGTTAGCTGGCAAAACCCGCAGCTGCACCAGTATATTTTCCCCAGCGATACAGAAAAAAATCTCTCAGGCCATTGTTCTTTAAATTCAGTAATGAAACAAGCGAAACCTTTGGACTGACTACCTCGGATTAACTCTTAACTCCAAACTTAGCCACCTAGAGCTCAAACACATCTCCCCGTTCTGGATACTGAACATCCTGTATTCCCGCCTCCTTTAATTTTTCCATCAGGGGTTCCGCCCCGCGAGGTTCGCCGTGGACCAGGAACACCTTTTTTAGGGTTTCCTTGGTTGCCTTGGCGTAATCCAGCAGCAGCTTCTGGCCAGCATGGGCAGAAAACCCATTGATAGTTACTATTTCTGACCGGCGTTGGTAGGTTTTTCCAAATATTTTGATTTCCTTCTTCTGTTCCGCCAACCGTCTTCCCAGAGTATGGGGAGCTTGCCAGGAAACAATCAAAACCGTGTTGCGAGAGTCTTCAATATTGTTTTTAAGGTGATGAAGTATACGACCGGTTTCTGCCATGCCAGAGGCGGAGATCACAACAAAAGGAGGTTCTGTAAAATTAATTGCTTTGGATTCTTCCACTGAAAGAGTATATCTTAATCCCTCAAAATCCAAGGCAGCATGGTGTTTATCTTTGGAGATAAAATCTTGAGTTTCCTTATCAAAACACTCCGGGTGCTCTCTGAAAACCTGGGAGGCGCGAATAGCCAGAGGACTATCTACAAAGACGGGGATTTTTGGTATTTCCCCGGCCTCAACCATTTTATGTAAACAATACACCAACTCCTGGGTGCGTCCAACAGCAAAGGAGGGAATGATTATCTTACCCTTACGAGCAATAGTTCGTTGAACCACCTCACGAAATTCAAGAAAAGCCTCATCAGGATCGCGTTTTTTCTCATCACCATAGGTAGATTCCATGATCAGGTAATCCGCCTTGTCGGGAAGGATCGGGTCACCAATCAGCTGTAATCCAGGTCGGCCGATATCTCCGGAGAACCATAATCGGGAAGTTTTTCCGCTTTCAGTGATATCGAGGACAACAGCTGCAGAACCCAGAATATGACCGGCATCTACTAGATGGGCTTTTACTCCGGGAATTGGCTCAAAACTATCCCGGTAATTAACACATTCAAATAGAGGGGCTACCCGTCCTGCATCTTCCTTGGTGTAGAGCGGTTCAATTTGCGTTTTACCCTGCTTTAGGCGTTTTTTATTGAGGTATTCCGCATCTTTTTCGTGAATATATCCAGAATCCAACAGCATGATGTTATCCAGATGGGCTGTAGCATTTGTGGTGTAAATGGGACCACTATACCCTTGCTTGACCAGGTTAGGAAGATTTCCACTATGATCGATATGTGCGTGGGAGAGGATTACAGCATCAATTTCTTGGGGAAGAAAAGGGAATGTTCGGTTGCGCTGGTAGGTTTCCTTCCGGCGTCCCTGGAATAAACCACAATCCAGAAGCAGCTTATGATCATTAATTTCCAGCAGGTGCATGGATCCGGTTACTGTCCTGGCCGCTCCGTAAAAATGGATTTTCATTCAGCGCTCCTTGATTGTCAGGCCTATGTTAATATAGACAGGATATCATCGCCAAATCTTTCCAGGCGCCAGGGAACATCTTCCATCACCCTGGCTAATTCCTCCCTGTTCGCCGGGTTAGCTGACGCTACTGCGAAAAGCAACTCCCGGGGAAGGATTACTGCGGAATTAACTTTCATTTTCTGGGCAGTAAGTTTGCGCCAATCCCGGAGATTTTTCTCTCTTGTTATGAACGCTTCGTTAGATTTTTCACGCCGGGGATAGTGAACTGGTTCAGAAGCTAAACCATCTTTAATGGCTTTTACAAGTTCTTCAGCGTGCTTTTGAATTGCATTTTTACCCACAAGGTCCAATTTAAGCAGCTGATTGGTGCTGGTGGGGCACTGCTCGGCCAGATTGAGCAAGGATTTAGAGCTCAGGACTTTAAAGACTGGCAGGTTTCTTTTTCTAGCAATCTCATCCCGGTATTGGAAGAGTTTTATCAGGACAGCGGCTTTTTTGGGTGTGAGTTTTCTGGCTCCATTGATCCGCCAATAAGGCGCGAGTTTTTCCTCCCGGATCTGGTGATGAACCCGACAGGCGCGAGAGAAATCTTCAGTGGCGATTGGTGTAAGCCCTTTTTTCTCCAATTCGGCGGCCAGATTATGGCGGATGTTTATGAGGTAATGCGTATCCATTTGCGCATACCGGAGCATGTCCTCCGATAAGGGGCGTTTCCCCCAATTCGCGCGCTGGTATTTTTTATTAACCCGGATCCCGGCCATTTCTTCCAAGAGAGCATCAAGACCAAGTTTTGTTCGCCCCAGGATCTGGGCTGCCAGCATGGTATCAAATAGATTCTGGACCTCAAATTGGAATTCATCATACATGATTAAGAAATCATATTCAGAAGCATGGAAAACCTTCTCAATTCCGGGATTACCGAAGATCTCTCCCAGGGGAGAGATGTCCTTGAGGGCGATAGGATCCAGGATATAGTCTTTTGTGGAACTAGAGATCTGGATCAAACAAACCTGTTCCCGGTAGGCATAAAGACTGTTCGCTTCCGTGTCTACAGCCAAAATCTTTTCTGACTTTAGTTCCAGCAAGGCTTGCTGGAAAACAGATTGCTCGTTAATTAAGTATGGAGACTCAAGGGTAGTTATATTTGACGCCATAGTGGTCTATTATAGCAGGGCATTTTCCAGCAGGGAGACTTGATGTCCAAGAGATCAGAGGATGGAGAAAATGGTTCATCCCGGGAATGGGTTACGATTTGACCAGAGAATGCTATATCAATGAAAGTTCTTCTCGAAAATCAATGCATCATCTCCCCCTCTATAGTATGCGGGCCAGATATCAACCTGTAGATAAGAATGTTGTTGGTAGAGTTGGATGGCAGCGCGATTTGACTGGCGAACACTTAATCGGATCCTGGGTAGGTTGATTTGTGATTCACAGGTTTCGAGCAGTGCTGATCCTATACCGGATTTTCTGTAATCAGGAAGTACAGCAAAAGTGGCGATCCAGGCAGCCTGCTGCGTACGGCGTAAATCTGCAGCAATAAAACCAACCATCTTGTGATCATCCACTGCTTTTAGACGAAGTACTTGGGGCAAGGTCAGCACTCCCAGAACGTCAAGGAAAGGCCAGGCATCGACTTGAAAACAGAGTTTTTCAAGCTGGTATAGTTCTCTTAAGTCATGCCAGGTAGCGGTCAAGATCTTGATACCGCTACCCGGAAGGGGGGCTTGCTCATTCATACAAGGTTCCAGTAAAAATGAAAAAAGGAGTTACCTAAAGGGGTTTCTCATAAAAGCGGTATGTTTTATATACTTCGCCGCCCATGGCAATTATCGGCCGATTCATTTTGTCATTGTTATCCAGAATCCAGCTCATTTCTCCCATTTTCATACCCTTTCCCAGGGCTGCCCTGGCAGATTTGTAATAAAACAAAGCATCAATCCCTAATTTGCGATATTCAGGAATGACACCAAGCACCAATACCCGCACCCAGCTTACTTTTTTGCGTATCTTCCAGTGCCAGACAAGCTTTATCATTGCCAGCCACTCTGGGGTATTGGGTGTTGGATAAGCCAAGTGGAGGGGCTCATTCACATCTGGGAGAGTTATGCTAAAGCCAACTGTCTTTCCATCTTTTTCGGCTACGAAGACCATGTCTGGATCGATGATAGCTTTCAAATCATCAGCCAGCTGGTCAAATTCCCCGTCCGTCATGGGGACAAAGCCCCAATTCTTGGCCCAGGCATTGTTGTAGAGCACCTTAACTTTTTTGACTTCTTCATCATACTTCTTCATGTCCAGGTTGCGAATTGTGATGTTCTTACGCTCTAAAATCTTGGTGGTGAGTTTATCCAGTCGCTCCCCAATTATTTCCATAAAATCCTTAACACTAACCATATAAGCCCAAAGATCACGGGCATATTTGTATCCCAGTTTTTCTATATAATCCACATAATAGGCTGGATTGTAAGTCATTAGAATACGGGGACGGTCATTAAATCCATCCACCAGCAGACCGCATTCATCATTTGTATTCCACTGAGCTGGTCCTCGCAGGGCGGAAAAACCTCGCTCCCGTGCCCAACCCTCAGCTGTTTTAAACAATGCTTCTGCGGCTTCGTAATCTTCCAGTACTTCAAAGAACCCGAAGAATGCGATATTCTCGTTTTGATATTCATTATGGCGGCGATTTACAAAGGCTGCAATCGTGCCTACGATCTCATCGCCTCGAAGGGCCGTATACAGCTGGGCTTCTGAATGTTCAAAAAACGGATTCTTTTCAGGATCAGTAAAATGCATCCGCTCATTAATCAGAGGAGGTACCCAATAAGGATCATCTTTATATACAGTCCAGGGAAAACTTAAAAACGCTTTTCGATCCTCTCTGGTCTTGACTGGTTTGATAAGCAAAGAATTCATAGGGTTACCCTTTGATAAGTAGAGATTATTTCACTTATAGGGGAAAATTCAGGCTTGCATCTTGATTATACTAGACAGGAATCCCTATGGTATGATTTTAGGGTGATTACTCAACCCTTGCTTCTGGGGCTGCTCCCTCCATATTCTATCTTACTGACTTGCAGCGCTGCCGTCGGCTTAGGTTTGTCTGCCTGGATGGTTCCAGAACAGAAGAAGCACACAATTGATACCGGGTTGGGGATTCTTTTGATGAGTATTATTGGAGCCCGGATTGGTTATATCCTGATAAATCTGCCTTATTTTAAAAATAATTTAAGCCTGATTCCTCAATTCTGGATGGGAGGATTGACCTGGCCGGGAGCCTTGACTGGAGCCGGATTGGCATTCCTGGGCATTCACCTACTCTGGAAAATACCTGTTGCCGACCTGGCAGATAATTACCTTCCCTTATTAGGAAGTGTAGTTGTTGCGATTTGGTTAACCGGCTGGGGAGCAGGAATTGGATATGGACCCCGGACCGAAGTCTGGGTTGGGATTCCAGTCCGGGATATCTTCGGAATTGTTGAAAACCGTTGGCCGTTACCAATAATAGGGGCAACATTAAGTGCAGGATGGATCGCAGCATTAATCCTGCTTCCCCTCAAGCGCTGGAATATTAAACCTGGACTCCGGGCAATACTGGGTACAACAGGCATAATCTTGATCAATGGGGTGATCTCATTGTTTAGAGTGAACCCTGGTCCGCAGCTGTGGGGAATTAGAGGGGAAACCTGGTTTACATTGGCACTGCTTGTGATTAGCAGTGGTTATTATTTTTCCCGGAGAAAAAAAACCAACAATGAAAAAACTACTTCTTAATGCCCCCCGGGCAATCGAGTCCCTAACGGTTTTTATAAATTCAACAGTCACTGAAGCTGGATATTCGCGCGTGGTTCTGGGTATTTCTGGAGGTGTGGATTCATCATTGAGTGCTTTTTTATCCGCTCGGGCTTTGGGAGCTGACAATGTGCTGCTGATGCGAATGCCCTACAAAACATCTTCCCCGGAATCACTTGAGCACGCCAAACTGGTCATTGACCAATTATCAGTACCATCATTGACAATTGACGTAACAGAAGCGGTGGATGCAATTCTGGAAAATTTCCCAGACGCAAGCCCTGTCCGCCGGGGCAATGTGATGGCCCGGATCCGGATGATCAATATTTATGATCAATCAGCTGCCTTCCCGGGATTAGTGGTTGGTACAGGCAATAAAACCGAATCGTTGCTCGGGTACAGCACACTCCACGGAGATGGCGCATTTGATTTTAATCCCCTGGCTGATTTATATAAAGTCCAGGTTCGTCAGCTGGCAAGCGAATTGGGCGTTCCCCAAGTAATCATTGATAAAGCTCCTTCGGCAGACCTGTGGGTGGGACAGACGGACGAAGAAGAGCTTGGGTATACCTATGATGAAATGGATCGTCTGTTGTATGCACTTGTGGAAGAACAACTCAGTCCGGAAGAATGTCTGGAAGAGGGATTCTCAGAAGACTTTGTAGAAAGTATCAAAAATCGCGTTAAGAGATATCGATTTAAGAGCACCTTGCCCCTGGCGGGATCGGTTGGTCAATTTCCACTTACAGATTTGGAGCAGCTCTCCTTATTTCAAGATTAATAAATCGCTGGAAAAATATATACACAATACAAGCACGAAGGAAATTCCCCCTGAATAACAAAAAGCCGTATATTAACGGCTTTTTATCTTAATCATTTATGGATAGTCAGATTTTTACCGCATGCCGTTCTCGCAGGATTAATAAAGTCCTGTCGATTTCCCCCTGCTGAACCACATCGGTCCATTCCAGCTTTTCTCCGATAATCCCAGCAAGCACTACGATCGAATCAAGTGAAAGCTGGTTCGTCCAGGCCAGCTTTGACCGCCTGATCAGAAAATCATCCAGGTGAGTGATCATCTCATTCTCAACCAGATAGGAAATTTCTGCTCTGGAGTACTCGGAGCTATGTGTCAAGGAAGTATCAATTTCTTCAGAGAGATGAAGTGCAATCTCTTCTGCCCGGGTCCCGTATCGGTTAAAGAGCTGCTGTATTCTTTGTTGTGGGATCCCGGTCTTGGTAGCGATTTTATTTGTCCAGTTCTCTTGCTGGTCATCAGTGGTTGGAAAATCCTTTCCACCGCCGATCGGCATATTTTGGGTGCTTGCCTGGCGGGATCTTTTCAATCGTTTAATTACCTCGTCGGTGACTTGTTCAGAGAATGCTCGATAGCTGGTCCACTTTCCACCTACAAGATTCAATATTGGCCAGGGGGATTGGGAGGTTTTTTCTTGAACTTCAATAGAGTGATCCCGGCTGATTTGCCCTGTACTTCCTTTGGCCGGGGGTAGAGGGCGGACACCCGAAAACTGAAATATAATTTGATCACTAGTTACACTCAGTGATGGAAAGATATGGGGAACCATCCCTAGGATGTATTCAATTTCCTCTTCGGTGCAAATTGCTTGATCGGGATTATCAATACGAATATCGGTTGTACCGATCATGACATAATTATTCAAGTAGGGAAAGATCAGCACGATTCGTCCGTCAATATATTCAAAAAAGATCTCATGATCGTTGATAGCTTTCCGCAGTTCAGGATGATCGATAACTAGATGAGATCCCTTGCTTCCTCCAATGAAGCTTGTTTTTTTGGAAAGATTCTCGTTGATGATATCAATCCAGGGTCCGCCGGCGTTAATTACGATCTCTGGGATTACAGAGAATTTATCCCCCGTGATTTCATCCCTCAGAATTACAGCATTCCCATCAGAGCCCACAGCGCTGACATAATTAACTGCGCGAGCATGATCTCCTTCAGCCTCCCCATCCTTGAGAATGTCCAATGCTAACCGCTCAGGAGATTCCATGGCGCCGTCGTAATAAGTAGCAGCAAATAGAATCTTGGGATTAAGGGCGGGCCACTTTTGGAGAGTTTTCTTCCGGTTATCGAAACTGTGTTCAGGCATTGGGCTATCCCCCCGAACAAATGCATCGTACAATATCAAACCCAATTTTATGATCAAAACACCCCGCTCGGCCGGACGATCCAATAGCCTCAGGAATTTGAGGGGGGAATTTAACATTCCTGAAAACCACTTAAAGAGAGGAATTGTTGTAGGTAAAGGATGGGTCAGATGAGGAGCGTTCCGCAGTAAATTATTGCGTTCATGCAAGGCTTCGCGGACCAGTCTGAATTCTCCATTCTCAAGATACCGGATGCCGCCATGCAGCATATGAGAGGAAGCCATGCTAACTCCAGAGCAGAAATCCGTACGGTCAATGATCATACAATCTATACCCTGCAAGGCCAGGTCACGAAAAGTGCCGATGCCATTGATCCCGGCGCCAATGATTAGCACGGTGGGCTTTGGGTTTTCCTTAATAAGCTGTAATGTTTGGGTCCGATTCTTCATGATTTGTTTGTCCAATCTTATCTTTGGCAGGAATGAATATTTTGTTTCTTTCTGATTTCATGGAGATATTTTTTATCAATTCTCTCTAGCAGCCAACCTAACCTAAAGGTTATAATATATTGAAAGATATTTTATCATCCTTTACTTCCATTAAAATGCCCGCAGAGGATATTTTAGGGTGAATGCGGAAGTGATAGATCTCTATTTGGGAGAATATTGATGAACTCATTTCATACCATTCAGTGGATAGAGCCGGGCCTAGTGAGCATGATTGATCAGCGAAAACTTCCTCACGAAGTTGTTTATCGCGAGTATAAAGACCCAGCCGAGGTAGCTGATGCAATCAAGGATATGGTCATTCGCGGCGCACCAGCTATCGGCGCTGCAGCTGCATACGGGCTGGCCCTTGTTCCCTGGCATGACAAAACCGGAAATCTGGACCAGGTTTATGAAAAACTAAATCTGGCGGCCCAGATACTCAGCGAGTCTAGACCTACGGCTGTGAACCTATTCTGGGCTATAAAGCGGATGATGGCTTTAATCAATGAGGGGGAGCACTCTTCTGTTGGCGAATTAAAGGAGAGATTGCTGCAGGAAGCGCGACAAATTGCTGAGGATGACGTTAGGATAAATCAGTCCATCGGCAAACATGCCCTGCCATTAATCCCTGAAGGCGCAGTGATCTTCCATCACTGCAATACTGGCAGTTTGGCTACAGTGGATTACGGCACTGCCCTGGGTGTCATCCGAATGGCACACGAAGAAGGTAAAAATGTGTTTGTTTATGTGGATGAAACTCGCCCACGCCTGCAGGGCGGACGATTGACCGCTTGGGAGTTACTGCAATATGGAGTTCCCTTTAAAGTTGTGGTTGACAGCGCCTCGGGACATTATATGAGAACCGAAAAGATAGATTTGTGTGTTGTGGGAACAGATCGTGTAGCAGCCAATGGTGATGTGGCTAACAAGATCGGAACCTATAACCTGGCAGTAGTTGCTCATGAAAATAAAGTGCCATTTTATGTGGCTGTGCCAAAATCCACCATTGATATCAACACCCCTTCTGGTGAACAGATCAAGATTGAGGAAAGACCACCAGAAGAAGTCACCCATGTTGGTGATTGGCAGATTACCCCGAATGGCACACCTGTCGGAAACCCTGCATTTGATATTACTCCGGCGAAATATATAACCGCGCTTATTACCGAAGATGGCTTAGTGTATCCACCTTATGAAGAAAACCTGGCAAAATTATTCCAGGAAAATGAAAATATTCCATAGTTCAGCATTAGCATGGATGAGGATTTTATGGAATCAAAAAATATCCAGAATACGGAATGTTTCTTGTTTGACCTGGATGGAACAGTTTACCTGGGAGATGAGCTTCTACCGGGCGCCCGGGAGCTGCTAACCTATCTTGATAAAAATAAGCGGCCATATTTCTTTCTGACCAATAATTCCTCCCGCTCCCGGGTAGATTATTCCCTAAAATTAGTTAAATATAAATTAGAGATCCCAACGGATAAAATAATTTCCTCCGGCATGGCGACTGCCATTTATCTAAAAAAACAAAAACCAGG
>RCNF010001041.1_pt1 | contig 14588 bp, 15 predicted proteins | sample 2041311 | NCBI WGS metagenome assembly RCNF01 (sample SAMN09708228, study PRJNA481090) | Marine sediment metagenome, whole genome shotgun sequencing project. | biome: marine sediment; feature: ocean; material: sediment; isolation source: Sewage treatment plant 2 marine sediment (STP2) ... | reverse complement strand
AAAGAATTCCATTACACTTTCTGAAATCCTCACTCCTATTTCATCCACATTTACCAAATCATCATCTGTTGCTAATGATAAAGCATCAATACTTTTATAGTGTTTCGCCAACTTCTTTGCTACTGTTTCTCCAACAAAGCGAATTCCAAGAGCATACAGCACACGTTCAAAAGGAATTTGTTTAGATAGTTCAATTCCTTTAATCAAATTATCTGCACTCTTCTCTGCCATTCGCTCTAATGGAATAACTTGCTCCTTGGTTAATTCATACAAATCGGAATAATTATGAATCAATCCTTCGTTAACCAATAAAGCAACCGTTTCTCCTCCTAAACCATCAATATCCATTGCTTTTCTTGAGATATAATGCTGAATTCTACCAATAATTTGAGGAGCACAACCATATTCATTCGGACAATAATGTTTAGCATCTCCTTCTGTTCTAACCAATTCAGTTTCACATTCTGGACAATGTGTAATGTATTTTGTAGGTTGAGAATTGTCTGGTCGTTTACTTAAATCGACAGCGATAATCTTTGGAATAATCTCTCCTCCTTTTTCTACATATACCTCATCACCAACTCTAATATCCAATTTTTCAATTTGGTCTGCATTGTGCAAGGATGCACGTTTTACAGTTGTTCCAGCTAATTCAACAGCTTCTAAATTCGCAACTGGCGTAATCGCTCCTGTACGACCAACTTGATACGAAATACTATTTAATCTGGTTGAAACCTGTTCTGCTTTAAACTTGTAAGCCATTGCCCAACGTGGTGCTTTGGCTGTATAACCCAATTCTTCTTGTTGGAATAAATTATTGACTTTTATAACAACTCCATCTGTTTCATAAGGCAAATCGTGACGATGAACATCCCAATAATTAATATATTCCAGAACCTCATCAATAGAATTGGATAATTTAGCTTGCGTTGGCACTCTAAAACTCCATTCTCTTGCTTTATCTAAACTTTCAAACTGCGTTTGAACTGGTAATTTATTGCCTGTTAAGTTGTATAACAAACATAATAATGGACGTTTTGCAACTTCTGCACTATCTTGTAATTTTAAACTTCCAGAAGCTGTGTTACGAGGGTTTCTATAAGGTTCTTCTCCTATTTCAATACGTTCCTCATTCATTTTATTAAAACCTTCCCAAGGCAATACAATTTCACCTCGAATATCGAATTTTGGAGGATAATCGCCTTTTAACTGCAATGGAACTGTTTTTATAGTCTTTACATTAGCTGTTACATCATCACCTTGAAAACCATCACCACGAGTTACTGCACGAACTAAACTTCCGTTTTCGTACGTTAAACTGATGGATGCTCCATCGTATTTGAGCTCACACGTGTATTGAATGTCTCCATCTACCAGTTTTTTAATTCTAGTTTCCCAATCTAATAAGTCTTCTTTACTGTATGAATTATCCAAAGAATACATTCTATGCTCGTGAACAACGGTTTGAAAATTCTTGGTAATTTCTCCTCCAACGCGAAGTGTAGGCGAATTAGCATCATATAACTCTGGATATTTTGCTTCTAACTCTTGTAACTCTTTTAGTTTTATATCGAACTCGTAATCGCTTATAGTAGCATTATCAAGTACGTAATAATTATAGTTATGCTGACGAAGTTCGTCGCGTAATTGGTTTATTTTATCTTCAATACTCATTCTAAATCTGCTCTTTTTTCAACCATTTTGGTGTTGGCAATGCTTTGTAATTATCCATTTTATCTAATAGTCCTTCAATTGTATCGTCTACAACAACAGCATCTAAATTAACTTGTTTCAAGAAGCCTTTCTTAACCATTGTATCGGCCAATTCAAACAAATCATTATAAAATCCATTCAGGTTTAAAATACCAATAGGTTTAGTATGCAATCCTAATTGTCCCCAAGTTGTAATCTCAAAAAACTCGTCCATAGTTCCAAATCCTCCTGGAAGAATCATGAATCCATCACTTTTCTCGTACATAATCACCTTTCTATCATGCATATTGTCTGTTACCAACAACTCTGTTAAATTAGGATGGTATACTTCCTTTAACTTTAAAAACTCTGGAATTATACCAATAACTTTTCCGCTGTTATCCATAACACCTTTGGCAACTTGTCCCATAATACCAATTTTAGCAGCTCCATAGACTAAGGTGATTTCTTTTTTAGCAAATTCAACTCCTAATTGATAGGCTTGAGAAATTATATATTCATCATTACCTTCACTACTTCCACAAAAAACTGATATTGATTCCATGTCTATTTAGTTGCTTTTATCATTCGGTCTTTACCAAACATATCTTTCTTCAACTCTAAATTATTAAAATTATTTTCTTGTAATAACTGTATCATTTCGTCACCAAGAGACTCATTGATTTCAAAAAATAACAACCCATTTTTAGTTAAATTATTAAGAGCATATTTAGAAATAGCTTTATAGAATAGTAGTGGGTCATCATCTTCAACAAACAAAGCTAAATGAGGTTCGTTTTCTAATACATTGGCTTTTATTTCTGCTTTTTCTAACTGTCGCACATATGGTGGATTGGAAACGATGATATCGAAAGTAGATTCCGCATCAAGTGCGGAATGACAAACAGATAAAATATCTGCTTCAATAAATTCTACATCAACATTGTTAAGTATTGAATTTTCTTTTGAAACTTGTAAAGCTTCAGCAGAAACATCTAAAGCATATACTTTTGCATTTGGCAAATTTTTAGCCAGCGAAATAGCTATACAACCACTTCCTGTTCCTATATCCAAGATTTTTAGATTGTCTTTTTTATCAATATTATTTATTATCCATTCTACCAGTTCTTCTGTTTCTGGACGTGGAATGAGCACATTGTTATTCACTTTAAACGGCAAACCATAAAACTCGGTTTCTCCAATTATGTATTGAATAGGTTCATGTTTTTTCAGACGTTCTATTTCAACTTGAAATTTATCATACTTCTTTCCAGATACAACTTGATATAAATTTAAGGCAATATCAATGCGTTTCAATTTTAGAATATGTTCAGTCAGAATATGAAAAAATGACGTAATCTCTGTATCTGGATAATATCCTGATAACTCTGAATTAAAATAAGTTCTTAACGTTTTTAATATCATTATAAGTCTTTTATCATCCAAACACCACACGAATAGTGTCCTGTATTACCTAGAGGTCCATCTAAATATTTAAACCCATAGGATTCATAAATATGTATGGCAGTTTTTAATTGTGAAGCCGATTCCAAATAACATTTTTTATAACCCAATTCTTTCGCAGAGTTTAGGCATTTTTCAAACATAAATTTCCCGAATCCTTTACCTCTAATTTTAGGAGAATAATACATTTTTTGAAGTTCGCAAAGGTCATCATCAAAATCCTTTAAATGCTTTACTCCTGCTCCACCATAAACCTCATCATCATCAGCTACAACAGAATAAACTTCATTCTCTTTTTGATAAGATTCAAACATTTGAGTGGTTTCAATATCCTCGTAAGCAGTTCCTGTTAATGGAATATCAAACTCATGAAAACAAGCCTTAATAATTTGCTCTATTTGAGCATTATCACTCTTTTTTATTTCTCTTATAACTATGTTACCTTTGCTCACTTGAAAACAGTATTTTTACGCAAGTGAAGATACATTAATTTAGAAAAAATAATTATGAAGAAAGTTATAATCTTATCAACAATACTATTGACCGTTTTAAGTTGTAAAGTAAAGGAAAAACCAGAGTTTTTAAGAGTTGAAAACATTAAAGTTTCAGAATCCACTTCCAACTCTATAACCTTAACAGCAGATGCTTTTTTTATGAATCCGAATGATATTGGAGGTGAATTGAAAACGGATGGTATTAAAGTATTTGTAAACAATAATGAAATGGCAACCGTTTCTTCAGAAAGCTTTAAGGTTCCTGCTAAAAAAGAATTCAGTATACCCTTAAAAGCTGTTATTCCATCTGATAGTATTTTTAGCAATAAAAATATTGGCGATTTAATTGGAAGTCTTTTTAGTAAAAAAATGAAAGTGCAGTACAAAGGTGATATTAAATATAAAGCTTTAGGTTTTACCTATACGTATGAAGTTGATAAAACAGAAGATGTAAAAATCAAATTGTAGTATTGACTCAACACGAAACATACATAAAACGCTGTTTGCAGATTGCCAAAAATGGATTAGGCTCTACAAGACCAAACCCTATGGTTGGTTGTGTTATTGTTCGTGATAATAAAATTATAGGAGAAGGATTTACAAGTGTTTATGGATGTAATCATGCCGAAGTAAATGCAATCAATTCTATTGAAGACAAATCACTTTTAATAGAAGCTACTTTATATGTTACGCTTGAACCATGTTCGCATCATGGTAAAACACCACCTTGCAGTGATTTAATTGTTGAACACAAAATTCCAAATGTTGTAATTGGCTGTTTAGATGATAATGAAAAGGTTTCTGGAAAAGGCATTGAGAAATTGAAAAATGCTGGATGTAACGTTATTGTTGGAATTTTAGAAGATGAATGTAAAGAACATCATAAGCGTTTTTTTACATTTCATAATAAGAAACGTCCATACATTATATTAAAATGGGCTGAAACATTAGATGGATTCATTGCACCAAAAGCAAAAGATGAATTAAAACCGGTTTGGATTACAAATCCTATTTCCAGACAATTAGTTCATAAATGGCGAACAGAAGAGCAAGCCATTTTAGTAGGAAGTAATACCGTTCTGCAGGACAATCCAAGTTTAACGGTTAGAGATTGGACTGGAAAAAATCCGACACGAATTGTTTTAGACGAAAAAAATATGCTTTCAAAAGATTTCAATGTGTTTAATGATGAAGCGGAAACAATTGTTATAAACTCGAAGTTGGAAGCGAAACAAATATGTGATGTTTTACATCAAAATAATATTAATTCAATAATTATTGAAGGTGGGACACAAACACTACAAACCTTTATAGATAGTGGCCTTTGGGATGAAGCTCGAATATTTACCGGAAATATCAACTTTAAGAAAGGTGTAAAAGCACCTAAATTTTCAGGTGAATTGATTTCAGAAAAAACAATAGAACAGGACTCTCTAAAATTTTATTTAAATGATTAATGTTTTCTCACTTCGAGTGATTCCGAACGTGCTTCGGAATTATATCGAGAAGTTCTCGATACTTCGGCAAAAGCCTCAACTCGAACTGACGTTAATAATTGTAAAGAATGATTAAAAACTTAATATTCGATTTTGGAGATGTGTTTCTGGATTTGGATAAACCTGGAGCGATGCAAAATGCATTGGATTTGTTTGAAATTGATGCACTTTCAGATGAAATGGTAGCCATCAACTGTCTGTACGAACAAGGATTTATTTCCACAGATGAGTTTGTAGATTTCTATTTTAACTATTTTCCAAAAGTAACTAGAGAAGAGGTTATTGAAGTTTGGAATTATATTCTTAAAGAGTTCCCAAAACATAAATTAGAGTTCTTGCAACAATTATCAAAGGATAATAATTACAAGTTAATTCTATTAAGCAATACTAATGACCTTCATATAGATTGGGTTAAAAAACATGTATCTTTTTATGACGATTTTAAAAAATGTTTTGATAAGTTTTACCTATCACATGAAATCAATTTAAGAAAACCAGATAAAGAGATTTATGAGTTTGTTTTACAAGAAAACAACTTAATAGCTGAAGAAAGTCTATTTATAGATGATACAAAAGAAAATACAGATTCTGCCAAACGATTAGGAATCCACACTTGGAACATTGATGAAACATCAGAAGATATTGTCAATCTATTCACAATAAAACAAGAACTATTTTGATATATCTTTTATTTAGCATTGCTTCCTCTACTATAATTTTAATTCTGTTTAAATTATTCGACAGATATAATGTAAATACACTACAAGCCATTGTTGTTAATTATATTACAGCATGTGCTACTGGAATATTAAGCTACAATGCAACCATACATATTGATGAAATCACATCTTCAAAATGGTTTTTTGGAGCATTAGCATTAGGTTTTCTTTTCATTGCAATATTTAACGTCATGGCTTTAACTACTCAACGTAACGGATTATCGGTTGCTTCAGTCGCATCAAAAATGAGTGTGATTATTCCCGTGATATTTGGAATTTATGTCTATAAAGAAGGTATAGGGGCTCAAAAAATAATTGGAATTGTTTTAGCTTTAATTGCTGTGTATTTAACGTCCATAAAGTCAAAATCTTCTGTTAACTCAAGCAAGGGACTAATACTACCTATTTTATTGTTTTTAGGTTCGGGAATTATAGACACATCCATAAAATATCTTGAAACAAGCTATGTTGCGAAAAATGGGATTCCGATATTTTCAGCTACTATTTTCTTTTTTGCTGGAATAATTGGCTTCGGAATTTTAATTCAGAAAGCAATTACTAAATCCATTAAAATACAGGTAAAAAATATTATTGGAGGAATTGCCTTGGGAATTGTAAATTACTATTCTATATATTTTCTTTTAAAAGCACTTCAATTTGAAGGTATTGAAAGCTCTACCATCTTTACAGTAAATAATGTAGCTATAGTTATGTTATCAACCCTAATAGGTTTAATGTTATTTAGAGAAAAGATATATACCAAAAACTGGATAGGAATTGCTATTGCAATAGTTTCAATAGTTTTAGTGACACTTGCATAATTTTGGAAACCGATACGTATAAAACCATATTAAAACCATCTGAAGAAGTTCTATTTAAGGATAAGAACAGTAAATTCTTTGGATATGCCTTTCCTGTTTTAAGTGAAGATGATGTTAAACAACATATTGAAATCTTAAAAAAGAAACATAATTCAGCCAGACATTGGTGCTATGCATACCAAATTGGAACCAAAACCATTAAATACAGAGCAAATGATGATGGAGAACCAAGTAATTCTGCTGGCATGCCAATTTATGGACAAATACAATCCTTTAACGTTACAAATATTCTAATTGTTGTCGTTCGCTATTTTGGAGGTGTTAAACTTGGCGTTGGCGGTTTAATTAATGCTTATAGAACTGGAGCTCAAATGGCGTTAGAAGCTTCAAAAATCAAGGAGCTAACAATCAATATTGATTATCTAATTTCTTTTGATTATAAAAACATGAATAAGGTCATGCGAATCATCAAAGAAAAAAAACTGAAAATTGTGAATCAAAAATTGGAATTAGATTGTCGAATTCAAATTTCCGTCAGAAAAAAAGACGCTGAATCTATTTTTAAAATCTTCGAACAATTATTCGAAATAAAAATTAAAAATTTACATCGATAAAATCTGCAGTTTATCTAATAAATAATCTGGACACTTTATAGGCCTTCCAGTTTTCATATTTACAAACACCAAAACTGCTTTTGCAACTGTTAAAATTTCACCTTGCTCATTAGTTATTTCATAATCAAATTCTATCCTAACAGCAGGTGTTTTTTTTAGTTGTGTTTTCACTTTAATCACGTCATCATAATACGCTGATTTTTTGAAATTTATATTTAAGGACAACACAGGAAGCATCACACCTTCCTCCTCCATCTTTTTATAAGAAACTCCCAGTTTACGCAGTAATTCAATTCTTCCCATTTCTAGATACTGCGCGTAGTTGCCATGATAAACAAATCCCATTTGGTCTGTTTCACCATATCTCACTCTTATTTCAATTTCGTCTGATTTTATCGCCATTCTTAAAATATTTTTTGTAATTTCATCAAGATTTAAACATGAGGAAAATATTTTTAATAATCAATAGCATTTGATTTTTTTTTTTAGAAATTTGTTCACATATTTGTCAAGTAAAAAATGAGGTAAGGGAAAATCGCTTTTCTCTTTTTTTTACAATCTAAACTAACTTTAAACTTAAGTATTAATAATGAGCAACACTGCGCAATCGGTATGGAATAATTGTCTGTCTTTTATAAAGGATAATATCCAACCTCAAGCATATAAAACTTGGTTCGAGCCAATTGTTGCAGTTAAACTCGAAAACAATGCATTAAGTATTCAAGTGCCAAGTAAATTTTTCTACGAATGGCTTGAAGAGCATTATGTGAAAATTCTAAAAGTATCTTTAACAAAGGAGTTAGGTGAAACCGCCAAACTGGTTTACATTATTAAAATGGAAAACACGTATGGCAACAAACAACCATTTACAGAAAGAATTCCTAGTTCAAACAGAGGTGCAGTAAAAGCACAAGATATTGACATTCCTTTAAAAAATAAAAATCCAGAATTAAGAAATCCATTTGTAATTCCTGGAATTAGAAATGTTAAAATTGAATCTCAATTAAATCCCAACTATAGTTTTGAAAACTTTCTAGAAGGTGATTCAAACAGATTGGCAAGAAGTGCTGGATTAGCAGTTGCCGCAAAACCTGGAGGAACGTCTTTTAATCCTTTATTGATTTTTGGAGGCGTTGGTTTAGGAAAAACACATTTAGCTCATGCTATAGGTGTTGATATTAAAGATAAGTATCCTGAAAAAACAGTTCTTTATATTTCTGCTGAAAAATTCACGCAACAATATATAGATTCAGTTAAAAAGAATAACAGAAATGATTTCATTCATTTTTATCAATTGATAGATGTATTGATTATTGATGATGTTCAATTCTTATCAGGAAAAACAGGAACTCAAGATGTTTTCTTCCATATTTTCAATCATTTGCATCAAAACGGAAAGCAAGTTATTTTAACAAGTGACAAAGCTCCAGTTGATATGCAAGACATTGAGCAACGTTTATTATCTCGTTTTAAATGGGGATTATCTGCAGAATTGCAAAGCCCTAACTTTGAAACTCGCGTATCCATTCTAAAAAATAAATTATACAGAGATGGTGTTGAAATGCCAGACGACATAATTGACTATGTTGCAAAAAACATCAAAACTAATGTTAGAGAATTAGAAGGAGCTATTATTTCATTGATTGCACAGTCTTCTTTCAATAAAAAAGAAATTACAATTGAGCTTGCTAAACAAATCGTTGAAAAATTCGTTAAGAATACTAAACGAGAAGTGTCTATAGATTATATACAAAAAGTGGTTTCAGATTATTTCCAAATGGATGTGGATACGCTTCAATCTAAAACCAGGAAACGTCACATTGTACAGGCTAGACAATTAGCAATGTTCTTTGCGAAAAAATTCACAAAAGCATCGTTAGCAAGTATTGGTTCTCAAATTGGAAAACGCGACCATGCTACAGTATTACACGCTTGTAAGACAGTAGACAATCTTTCTTCTACTGATAAACAATTTAGAAAATACGTTGAAGATTTAACTAAAAAGTTATCTGTTTAATCACATTTTATCATGACTAAAATTTTAATGGTTTGCCTCGGAAATATCTGTCGCTCTCCGTTAGCAGAAGGTATTTTAAAATCTAAATTAGACTCCGATAAATTCATAGTAGACTCTGCATCAACTAGTAATTACCATATTGGTGACTTGCCTGATTCTCGCTCTATCGAAATTGCAAGAAGCAATCAAATTAACATTACAGACCAAAGAGGAAGACAATTCAAAACCCAAGATTTTGACAGCTTCGATTTTATCTATGCTATGGATAATTCCAACTACAAAAACATAATTCGTTTAGCAAGAAACCAAAAAGATATTGATAAAGTAGAACTCATACTTAACGAGATTTACCCTAATGAAAACATGGCTGTTCCAGACCCATATTATGGTGGAAACGATGGTTTTAAGAATGTTTTCAACTTATTGGATGATGCTTGTAATATTATTGCAGATAAGTTAAAATCTTAACACCAAAATTACAATAAAAGTCGTTTTTTTTTATAACTTTAAGTTTACATAAAATCGACTGTTATGAAACATACTTGCCTTTTATCAGTTTTAATTTGTTTGCTTTCTTCCCTTAGTTTTTCTCAAGACATTTTATTAGAGAGTTTTGGACCTTCATTTTCCAAACCTGTAGAGATAAAACATGCAGGAGATGACCGATTATTTGTGGTGGAAAAGGATGGATTTATTCAAATTCTAAATTCAGACGCAACTGTAAATCCCACACCTTTTTTGAATATTGAATCAAAAGTGAATAGTATAGCAAGCGAAAGAGGATTATTAGGTTTGGCATTTCATCCAAATTATCCAACAAATCCAAATTTTTATGTTAATTACACCAATTTATCTGGAAATACTGTAATTTCAAATTTTACGGTAAGTTCGAATCTTGACATTGCAAACACTGCGGAAACAATTTTACTAACTATAAATCAACCATATGAGAATCATAATGGAGGCTGTATTGCATTTGGACCAGACGGCTACTTATATATCGGAACTGGTGATGGCGGAGGAACTGGCGATCCTGGAGACAGAGCCCAAAACTTAAATACATTATTGGGTAAAATGTTAAGGATTGATATTGATAACGGATCGACTTATGCAATTCCTGCGGATAACCCTTATCTAAACGATGGTGACGATACAACTTTACCAGAAATTTGGGCACACGGATTAAGAAATCCTTGGAAATTTTCTTTTGACAGTAGTACGAACGACCTATGGATTGCAGATGTTGGCCAATTCACTTATGAAGAAATAAATATGGTCAGTTCATCTGCTTCTGGATTGAATTATGGCTGGAGATGTTATGAAGGCAACAATGACTTCAACACAACTGGTTGTTCATCTGCTACAACAATGACCTTTCCTGTTTCTGAATATACACATGCTGGAAATCGTTGTTCAATTACTGGTGGTTATATTTATAGAGGTACACAACAACCTAATTTACAAGGCAAATATTTTTTCGCAGATTATTGTAGTACAGAAATAGGAATTTTAAGTAATAACTCAGGCACTTGGAGTTATACATGGACGCCTCCTTTTTCTGGAGATAATTGGGTTACATTCGGTGAAGATAATAGTGGTGAATTGTATATTGCAGATATATATAATGGTAACGTATATAAAATTGTTGAAGACACTCTAAGCGTTGATGATTTTGTAAATCAACCTATCAAAGTATATCCAAACCCTACCGAAGGCTTTGTGTTTTTCGATTTCTCCAATCAGGACTATTCTTCGTTAACTATTAAGATATATTCTATTCAAGGAAAACTTATAGACGAAATAAGTGATATTGAATCAGAAATATTTGAATTTTCGACCCAAAATATTCAAAATGGTTTTTATATTGTAGAGATAATTAACGAAACTGGAAAAAAACAGTTAAACAAGGTTATTATAAACTAAATATGTCCAAAGGAAAACTTTACCTCATTCCTACAACCCTGGGAGATACTGCTCCATTAGAAGTATTACCAATTTCGGTTAAAAAAGTCATTGAATTGGTTGATGATTATATTGTTGAGAACGAGAAAACTGCGAGACATTTCATTAAAAAAATAAGTTCTGGCAAGTCACAACCATCTTTAAACATAAATGTTCTTAATAAGTTTACACAAGAATCTGAATTACCAAGTTTTTTGGATGCTTGTGAGCAAGGCAAACCTGTTGGATTATTATCTGAAGCTGGCTGTCCTGGAATAGCAGATCCTGGAACAGACGTCGTTAAAATTGCCCATAAAAAAAATATACAAGTTGTACCACTTGTAGGGCCATCATCTATATTACTAGCTATGATGGCTTCTGGAATGAATGGTCAAAATTTTGCTTTCAACGGTTATTTACCTATTGATAACTCTGAAAGAAGAAAAGCTTTAAAGGATTTAGAAAGAGAATCATTTAGTAAAAATTCATCACAAGTATTTATAGAAACGCCTTACCGAAATAACAAAATGCTTGAGGAAATCTGTGTTGCCTTAAGTCCAGCTACTAATGTTTGTGTTGCTAGTGATATTACACTTCCAACAGAATACATTAAAACACAAACTATTAAGGAATGGAATCACACAAAAGTAGACCTTCATAAAAGACCTACTATTTTTATAATTCACAAAGATTGAATAAATTAAGCTTTAGAAACTTTTGCTTTTTTGTTTGGTACGACTTCAGATGTGTCATAACCGGAAAAACGTTTCATATAATTTGAAATAGATGTTCCGTAAGCATCAGAAAAACCTGTTCTTCCATAGCTTCTCAAATACTTTTTAACGCTTCCAGGCCCAGCTAAATGCGCTGCAGCCAATATTCCTGATTCTGTTATGGTTATTCCATTAATTCGCTTTCCAACAAACCGGTTAATATCCTTACGAAGGATCCATTTATTACGCGAAGCATTTGCCATAAAGGCCCTTTCCTGTAATTCTGGATTATATAAAAATTGATTTGGTGTATAAATTCCAATTAGTTTTAAAGTTTCTTTTCCAAATTGATACTTTCCTAAATAGCCGAAATCATTAACAGAGAAATAATTACCTCTTGATTCCTTAAACCCTAAAGCATCTTTAAAGCCTAAATATGTTTTTCCTAAATAAGGTAAATAATGCTCGTTTGGATCTACTTCTGGTTGCTCCTCATGAATAACATTATAGCACAAGTCCAAACCTTGAGTAGAATAGTCGTCAAAATTTATTGGATTGTTTGTTCCTAATGAAAAGTAAAGTACTGCAAAAATTGATAATGGAACTCCAAAATAACTTACAATATTTTTTATCATAAAAGTTGATTTAAAAGACCAAAATTCTTCCCTTTTATGTGGTCTTTAAATTTCGCTGCAAATATACGACATAATTTAAAAGCTTAAAATTTAATCGTTCATTTGTGATTAAAAATAGACAGAATGGAATTTTAGCCTGCCTTTACTGTTAATTTCAAAAGTTGGAGCTGGTATTTTAATGAAATTAATAACACTTAAAAATGATTTTAAAACACGTGACTTAGTCTTGATTCTGCTTAAATCAATATCCAAGCTCAAATAATATTGCCTAATTCTGTCCTGATTTGGAAAATCTATGCTATCTGGTTCATCGTTTCCTGTAAGCATACCTTCTGCTCCATAACCAACAGCTAAGTTTAACCATTTTGGCACTTTACTCTTCTTAAAAAACGAATGGATATTTACGCTCAACCAATACGTTTGACCATTGTAATCTTTTAAAGTTTGCTCTAAAAAGTTCTCTCCCAAACGTTCTGGACGCACATCTGCATATTTCGTTTGATGAAATGAGTATTTCATGGTAACTCTTTGTTCTTCCCATAACAGTTCCTGTCCAACATACAATCCAGCTCCAGCGACATTAGAAGCCATATCTCCCCAAGAAAAGCCCCATTCTTCAGAATATCCATCAAAGACCTCTACAACGGTTAAAAAGGTTAATCCTAATGTAGCTCCATAAATCAGCTGGTCTTTTTCACTAACTCCACTCCAATTCAAAACATCTGCTCCTACTCGACCAACATAGTATGATGTTAGTACATGTCCCAATTTGTCCATTTGCATCCATTCACCATTATCGTTAATAGTATGGAATTTAGATTGGTCGTAATCACTATACCAAAGCAGATTTAAACCAACTAACGTTGTTACTCCCAAAGTTGCTTCAAAAATAGCAACTGTATTTCGTCTTGGTTTGTTTAAGGTATCACTAGGCGTTAAAAATAAATCTGTTTTTGTTTGAGATACAGAAGAACCACAAATCAAAAAAGAGATAATAAATAAGATATGATTTGGGCAGAATCTAAACATTATCTATTTATTCCTTGCTTGTTAATCCACCTAACATATTCTTGTCTATTTCTGTTATGTTGAGATAACGTTTTAGCAAATTTATGATATCCGAACTCCTTCACATTTGCTACGAAATAATAATAACCATGCTTTTCAGAATTTAACACTGCATCAATAGATGAAATATCAGGCATTGCAATTGGTCCAGGAGGTAATCCAGCATTTTTATATGTATTATAAGGTGAATCGATTTCTAAATCCTTGTAAAGTACACGTTTAATAACTTTATCAAAATCACCAGTTTTTTGTTTAATTGCATAAATAACAGTTGGATCTGCTTGTAAAGGCATACCTATTTTCAATCTGTTCAAATACACACCTGCAACACGAGGACGCTCATCGACTTTAGCTGTTTCTTTCTGAACTATTGATGCTAACGTAATAACTTCTAAATTGGATAAACCTATAGCTTTAGCTTTTTCCTTTCTTGAAGTATTCCAAAAACGTCCAAATTCCTTATACATTCTATCCCTAAACGTTACCGCGTCTGTATTCCAAAAAAATTCATAACTGTTAGGAATATACATACCTAGTGCCATCTTTTCGTCAATTCCTGTACTAAAAATAAAAGCCTTATTTTTCATTGCCTTAATAAGGGAAACACTATCTGCTTCAATTTGAGATGCAATTCGTCCTGCTAATCGTGGTAAAGTTTCTTGATTATTGAATGATAATTTTATTGGAAGATTATTACTTCGTATAGAATTAATAATATCATTATTACTCATTCCTTTTTCAATAACAAAACGACCAGCTTTAATATTAGTAGTGTACTTTTTGCGTTCTGCCAAGGCATCAAACTTATTGATATCATTTAAAAGTGGAATTAATTGTTCTCTAACCTCATCGTACTTTGATTGAGTTGGAATATAAACGTATGCTTTATCATTATTAAAAGCCGTGTTTGGTTT
>RCNF010001040.1_pt1 | contig 14591 bp, 13 predicted proteins | sample 2041311 | NCBI WGS metagenome assembly RCNF01 (sample SAMN09708228, study PRJNA481090) | Marine sediment metagenome, whole genome shotgun sequencing project. | biome: marine sediment; feature: ocean; material: sediment; isolation source: Sewage treatment plant 2 marine sediment (STP2) ... | reverse complement strand
AATTTATATTTTTAGGGTTGATTTCAATTTTGATTATTACCAGTTTGACTATGTTTTCTTTTGCCAGTGAAGAAAAAGATTATATTAATAGTGCATTAAAGTTAATTGACGAAGAAAAATATAATGAAGGAGTAGGAGAACTGGAAGAAGCCCTAATGGTAATTAGAACTAAAGCTAACTTGGAATTTGTTAACGTGTCATTTACGGAAGAAGAGGCCTGGGGATTTGGTATGTATAACCCAAGAAAAGATGCCAACTTTGCTCAGAATGAGACTTTCATTATGTATGGTGAAGCAAGAAATTATACAATTAAAGAAATTAAAAAAGATCTTTACGAAATATACCTTAAAGAAGATATGTATATATTAGATAAAAATAACAATGTCTTATTCAAACAAGAAAACTTTCTGGACTACCATATAACTTCCCACTCTAAAAATTATGACTTGTTTATTATCAATACACTCACTCAAACTTCTCCCTTCCCTGTAGGTAATTATAAATTTCTGTTAGTCTTAAGGGATGTTTTTTCCGGAAAGACCACTGAGGTAACTATTGATTTTACGGTTGTAGAGTAAATTCTATAGACAAGCAGGCAGTTAGATGCGGCAATTAGTAAAATGTGTAATAAGTAACTCGGGGTGTATGCAATACGCCCCTACTTTTTTTTGGCTTCATATTTTCTATACGCTCAATGCTCTACGCTAATCTTATTTATTAATTGGAATCAGGCAGAGAAATTTTAGAGTATCAGAACCGGTATTTTTAAACTGATGTTTCTCCTCAGGAGCCACATAGACCACTGTCCCACTTTTAATCTGGGTCTCCTTCTCACCATCAGTGGCTACTCCTTCACCTTCTAAGATAAATACTTCATGTTCCCAATTATGAGTATGTAAAGGACTGTACCCTCCCGGACCAACCTCAAACAACCTCATAGCAAAGTTCGGGGCTTTATCTTTATCAGAAATAAGCCACCTTACTTTGACATCTTTAGCTTCCTCAAAATCTACAGCTTCAGCTTTAACTTCTTTATAATCTACTATTTTCATTTTTTTCTCCTTTTTGTATTTTTTATTTTTGTTAAATATTTTAACGAATAAATATAAATATATCTAGTTTTCAAATTAGACAAGCGAGCCTGTCCTACGAAATTAGAATTATGCTTCCTCTTAAATCTTTTCGCTTAAGGAATTTCTAACAATTGGATAAAAATCTTCTTCTCTTTCAATAATTGTAATATTTTGTTTCCGGGCTTCTTCTTTCTGAATATCAGTTGCGTAGCTCCAACCAGCTAAAAGAACTTTTACTCCTAAGGGTCTGGTCTGAATCAAATGGTTTACCTGATCATCTACAAAATATATTTCTTCAAACTTGACATTATATAATTTTACAATATGCTTCATCTGCTCGGATTTGTCTTCTCCAAATCTCCTATCCAGAATATCTTCCGGTTTAATGGTAAAACCAAAATATTCAGGTGTAAAAGACTTGGCAATTGCTTTTCTTCTATTAGAGGTAGCAATAACGATTTTAGTCCCTTCTTCTAATGATTTCTTTATCCCCTCTATTACATTGGGATAGGATGGCTCCAAATTAAACCAGGCTCTATAATTTACATTTTGAAGTCTTTCACGTTCTTTATAAAATTCTTTTTCATAGGCTTCAAAATCAAACTTTACTGTCTTTCTATAATTATCAAATTCTTCCTGATCTTTAATTGATTTATTTTCTTCTATTATTTTCTGGATCAAGCCATAATCGGTTGCTCCCCGAATATAAGGTCTTAGAGTTCGATAATATTTTATCTCTTCCTGATACTGCTTTTTAGTCTCTTCCCAATTTTCGAAAGTAAAGAGCTCTCCCCCAAAATATTTCTTTTCACCCGGACCATAAAGTCTTAAATAAGCATTATGACCCACAAAAAGCGAGTCTAAAACACTATCGACAATTACTCCATCAAAATCTAAAGCTAATATTTGCAATTATATACTCCTTTAATCTATCTTGTTTTACTAAAGATAGTCTTCCCTTATAGGATAAAAAACGTCCATTACCTTAGTGTTTGGCTCTAAAGGAGTAACTTCATGTTCTACATTAGGAGGGATTACTGCTCCTTCACCCGCCTTTAAAATTTTAGTTTCCCCTCCTGCAACCATCTTTATTGAGCCCGCTGTTACTGTTGCTGTTTGTTCATGTGGATGTTTATGTTTAGGCATAATATGGGTATTAGGCCCAAATTCAAAAAAGGTTACCATTGTATTTTTATTTGTCACAACCCTTAAGGTAGAATCTTCTAAAACCTTTTTTGTTTTTAATTCATTGACTTTAAAAAAATTTGCTTTTTCCATTATTTTCTCCTTTTTATTTTTATTAGTTAATAATTAAATAATTTCTTGCAGAATTTGAATTGAAATTAAAACCTTTATTTTAAAACTGCTCTTAAGGCTTCCCAGTGAGATTGAAAAGCTAAAGGAGGCATTTGATTTTCTAAAAAAAATTCTGCCTCTTCCGCATCATCACCGGCACAAAGTTCACCTCCCACTATTTCTGCTTCATAGATTATACTAACTAAATAACCATGAATTTCGCTATTATTGGAATAAACTCCTATCAGCTTCTTCGATTTTCCTTTTAGCCCGGTCTCTTCAGCCAATTCCCTCAAGGCTGCTTCTATAGGACTTTCATCTAATTCCATAAACCCGCTCGGTAGTGCCCATTCACCTTTGCAAGGTTCTATTTTCCTTTTTATTAACAGTATTTTGCTTTCATCATTTCTGGCTATCACTGCTACTACCGGAGTAGGATTTTCGTAATATATCTTCTCACACCTCGAACAATATAATCTTTCTCTTCCCTCCAACATCTTTCTGACTAATTTATAACCACAATAAGGACAAAATTCTATGAATAAATTACTTTTCATCTATTGCTAACTCCTTTTAGAGTAGACACAAAATCTGCCCCTACTTTTTTCAATAAACCTTCCTGGGCAAAACTGAAATAATTATCCTCTCCCAATATTATATGATCCAGTACTTTTACTCCGACCAGTTCACAGGCACCCGCCAGGCGCTCGGTAATATCCAAGTCATTTTTACTGGGATTTGATTCTCCGCTGGGATGATTATGTAAAAATATAACCGAGGCAGCAGATTCTTTGACTACCTCCTTTAATACCTCGCGGGGATGAACTATGCTTTCCGTTAGACTCCCTACTGAAACGTCAATATCCTTGATAATTTTATTTTTTACATCTAATAAAATTGCTTTAAACTTTTCCTTTTTTAAATCTCTCATGCACGGTCCATAATAATTTACTAAATCGGCAGCATTACGGATTTTCTTTTTAGGCAAATTGGTCTCTCTTAAAAGCCTTTTTCCTATCTCCAGAGCTGCCTTTATTTGAGCAAATTTAGCCAGACCTATCCCTTTAAAAGATTTCACCTCAGTAAAACTCAAAGAATCTAACTTCCTTAAAGTTTTAGTTTCTGATAATAAATCTTTAGCCAATTCCACCGATGTCTTTCCCTGATAACCACTAACCAATATTATTCCTAATAATTCCGCGTCTGTCAAGTAATCTACACCATGCTTAACCAACCTCTCCCTCGGTCTTTCCTCATCCGGCCAATCTTTCACAGTATAATTCTTCTTCTCCATCTCTTACTCCTTCTCTATAAAAGGTAAACTTTAGTGCCAGGCACTAAAGTTTACCTTTTATTCGATTTAAACGATATTGCAATTTTTCTTTCAGAAAAATATTTTCTTCAATATTCAAGGCTTCTTCTACTATTGTCTCTGCTTTTTGATAATCCTTTAAATAGTGTTCGTAATATTTGGCTAACTCTTCGTAAGGAAAATAAATAAATTCCGGGCTTTGGTCTATTATCTTTTTCCATATTTTTTCTGCTTCTTCCCATTTCCCCTGCCTCTTATGGGCAAAAGAAACCAATCTCAATATTTCCAAGATCTCTTCTTCGGCTAAGTTATGTTTTAAAGCTTCGGTATAATAGCGGGTGCTCTGCTCGTATCTTTTCTCTTCATCAAACATTTTGCCTATACTGAAAATATCCATTCCGTACTCAGTATTATTCAAGGGATCTTCTACCAGAAAACACATCCTGCTGACCAGAGCTACCAGAGAAAGAATATCCTGCAAATTATGTTCAAATACCTGTTTTAATGCTCGTGCATCTTTGGTTTTGAGATACCTGAAATAAATCTCAGGGACAAGATAGCCCGGAACATCATCTTCTCTAATTACTCCCAGTATATCTCTTTCTACTGTAGATAGTGAACAATTCTCTAATCTCCTCTTCCACAAACGGCGGGCAGGATAAAGTAAATCAAAATGACCGGGATTTTTTAAATTTAATTTCATCCCGGACATAATAAAGCGGCTCTGAATTAAGGGAACATCGAAAGTCTTACCATTATAGGAAACTATCGCCTCATATTTGGAAAGTAGTTCATTTACTGCTGATAGTAAAGCCCGCTCTTCATTAAAATCCCGCATAAAATACTGTCGAACACAAAATTGGTCTCCTTCAAAATATCCTACTCCCACCAGAAAAATGTAAGTCCCTGCTCCTCCGGCCAATCCGGTAGTCTCGGTATCCAAAAAGACGGTCTTATTAATGTCTATGTCCTTTAACCTATCATCTCTGGCTAAACTGGAAATAGTCTTGGCAGAAGATTGAAAAATTTGAAAAAGTTCAACCTCCCCGCACCTATAATCCTGAGGAAAATAATTTTCCCGAACAAAACTGTCCCCAAAAGGAGTGGAGATAAATTTTCCTGATACTATTTCTTCTATCTTTACTTCTTGATTTACAATATGTATGTTTTTCTCTTTTTGTGATTGGGCAATTTTACCTATATTCTTTTTTAGCTGGGCAATCTTTTCCAGTCGCCTTTTTATATCATCCATAATCAGCTTAAGGCCTCCCTTAAAATTAGAAGAGCGCTCTCTTTCCCCTTTATCCCCACTTCGTCAAAAGGCCCCACACAGGAGGGACAGCCCTTTTCACATCCGCAGCCAAGAATTAATTCCTGGGCTGCCTGCAGTAAAGGCCGACGCAGTTCAAACATCTTCTCGCTAAATCCTACTCCCCCGGGATAATTATCATAAATATAAATGGTCGGCTTTCCGGTAAAAGGAGAACGCACTTCCGAAACTGCCCTGATATCCTGGGGGTCACACATAACATATAAAGGAACAACATTGATAAGTACATTGGCTAAAGCCAGAAGCCCGCTGCCTAAATTAAAAGAAGTATTTTCACTTTCCTGGAGCTCTAACAATGCACTAATATCATTGATCAAAGCAAGCCAATAAGCTGTAGTGTGCATCTCTTCCGGAGGTAAAGATATTTCCCCAAAACCGATATTTTCGTGAGTATAAAATTTTATCTTTTTATAACAGGTGGAAACGGTAGTAATGGCTACTTCCCCGTAAGCATGCTGCATATTTAATTCTTCAGCTTTATCAAATACATCTAAAACTTTAATATTAGTCTCGTCCTGGGCATCAGTATAATAATTAACTTTAACTCTCTCTGCATAGGCCTTCTGATTCTGATAATCCAGCCTGTGAATAGCATATTGTTCACCTTCATGAAGATAAATAGCCCCTTCATAAATAAGGGTGGGTACACTAGCCTTATCCACTTCTCCGATAACCTGCTCTTGCTGGTCAGTAGTATCGATAATTACAAAATTATCTACCGAAGCACTACGTAGGCTTATCTCTTCAGTGGGATAAATCTCGCTCATCCAATACCATTTCTTCTCCACACAATGAAGTACGCCTTCTTTCTCTAAATACTCCAGAACATCCCGAAGCTTTTTTGTTCCGAAATCTTCTCCTTCTTCGAAGGGTAATTCAAAAGAAGCACACCTGACATGACTGACCAAAATACTTAAATTATCCGGGTCAATAACTGCACTCTCCGGTGATTCTCCAAAGAAATAATCAGGATGATTTATTACAAACTGGTCTAAAGGATTACTGGAAGCAACCAAGATAGCTATTGAACTATTAGATCGGCGCCCTGCTCTTCCGGCCTGCTGCCAGGTACTGGATATCGTTCCGGGGTACCCGGCCATAAAACAGGCATCAAGCTGGCCAATATCTATGCCCAGCTCCAGGGCATTGGTACTTACCACTCCTTTTATTTCCCCGTCTTTTAAACCCTTTTCTATTTCACGTCTTAGGTTAGGTAAATAACCTCCCCTATAACCTCTGACTATATCCTTGGACCTTCCCGTTTTGACTAAAAAATCTTTTAAATAACTGGTCAAAACTTCGGTGGTTAGACGACTCCGGGCAAAAACTATAGTCTGAATGTCATAATTTAAAAAATAGGCCACAAAACGGGCTACTTCTTTAATCAAACTTTTCCTGATTCCTAATTCTTTATTAATTACCGGAGGATTATAAAATAAAAAATGTTTCTCGCCCTGAGGGGCGCCATTGTTATCGACTAAAACAAATTCTTCTCCAACAATCTTCTGAGAAAGCTCTCGAGGATTAGCAATAGTAGCCGAACAGCAGATAAACTGGGGATTCGACCCATAAAATCGGCAGATTCTCTTCAATCTCCTGATTACATTGGCCAGGTGGCTTCCGAATACTCCCCGATAAATATGAATCTCATCGATTATCACGTATTTCAAATTTACGAAAAAATCCATCCATTTGGTATGATGGGGCAATATCCCCAAATGAAGCATATCCGGATTGGTTACCACAATGTGCCCTTTCTTGCGGATAGCCTGCCGAGCGGAAGAAGGGGTATCTCCATCATAAGTATAAGTTTTAATCCCCTTATCCAGGGCTGATACTAATTTATATAATTCAGTTAATTGGTCTTGAGATAAAGCTTTGGTGGGAAACATATAAAGAGCCCGGCTATTTTCATCTTTTAAGATAGAATCCAATACCGGCAGATTGTAACAAAGAGTTTTTCCGGAAGCTGTAGGTGTAACTACTACTACATTCTTATGGTTTCTTATAAATTCCAAGGCGGAAGCCTGATGAGAATAAAGCTTACTGATGCCTTTCTCTTTTAAAACCCTTGCCAGTTTATCCTCTATCCACTCCGGAAATTCCTCATAAATTCCAGATTTAGCCGAAATATGCCTCCAGTCAGTAAAGCGGGAACCGACTTTATTATATTTTTTTAATTCATTTAAGATTTTCTCTACCGGCATTTGCTTAAACCTCATTCTTGGACAATGTGACAGGGGGTAACGGTTCTCTGTCACATATTTTTATCGTATTAATTTGAAACTAGACTCTTTACTAAATTAATATTTCTTATATCATCTTTTTCCTCATTCTTGGGGGTTTCCAGAATAAAAGGCAGGTCTTTTAGATATTTATGATTCACTAATACTTTAAAACCTTCCAGCCCTATATATCCTTTAGCAATATGCATATGCCTGTCTTTTCGTGAACTCAAAGGAAATTTTGAATCGTTAAGATGTATCACCTTTAACTTATCTAAACCAATATATTTTTCAAGCTCTTCTAAGGTCTGTTCTATCCCCTCCTGATGAGAAAGGTCATATCCCGCTGCAAAGGCATGACAGGTATCAAAACAAATCCCTATTCTCTTTCTATCTTTCGTCCCTTCTACCATCCTTTTTAACTGGTAAAAAGTATAACCCAAATGTGTACCCGAACCGGCAGTATCTTCTAACAATACCATCGTCTTTAAACTTAAATCCGCACTTTTTTCTAAAATAATATTAAGAGCTCTGATTATCCTTTCGATTCCGTATTCTTCTCCTGCTCCGGTATGGGCTCCCGGATGGGTAATTAGGAAGGGTTCAGTCAGCAAAATGTCAGCTCTTTTCATCTCTTCAATAAATGCATTAATTGATTTAAAGTAAAGTTCATCTGAGGGAGAAGCCAAATTAATGAGATAAGAGGTATGAATAAAAACGGGGTTAATATTGGAATTTTTTAAATTCCCTCTAAAGCTTTCTACTTCGTCCCTTTTTAATATTTTCTCCCGCCAGGTGGACGCATTTTTAGAAAATATCTGCATAGTACTACATCCTAATTCCTCTGCTCTCTTCACAGAATTATCTATTCCTCCCGCGATAGAAACATGGCATCCAATCTTCAATCTCTGTTTCCTCTTTTCTTCTTCGGTTATCTAATTTTGATAATAAAAATTAGAGATTATTGAGAAATTTCATTGACTTCTCTACTTTTATAAGTATAACATATTACTATAATCTAATTAAACAATTATTACCCTCGCCTTTAATCGCCTAAAATATTTTTTCCTTTAAGGAATAAGGGAAGGAAATGTATAAACAAATCCTTGAAGAATTAAAAGAACATATGCCTTTTACTGCTCTCGGGGCCGCTACCGGAATAATTATGATAATATTTTTGCAAAAATTACCACTCAAACTTTCCTATAATATTTTTTATACCCTTCACCCTCTCCATGTTTTTTTAAGTGCACTGGTTACTGCCTCTATGTATAATTTTTATCAATGTAAGCCAGGAAAGAAAAAATGTAACCTGGGAATTTTAATTTTTGTCGGTTATGTGGGCTCTGTCGGAATAGCTACATTAAGTGATTCGGTAATCCCTTATCTGGGTGAAATTTTGCTCAATCTGCCCCATCGAGAAATTCATTTGGGTTTTATTGAAGAATGGTGGCTGGTTAATCCTTTAGCCTTATTGGGAATTGGAATAGCTTATCTAAAGCCCTCTACAAAGTTCCCTCATTTTGGTCATGTTCTCCTCAGTACCTGGGCTTCGCTCTTCCATATTATTATGGCTTTAGGAGACACTTTGAATTGGTTTACTTACATTGGAATTTTTATTTTTTTATTTCTCTCTGTTTGGATACCCTGCTGTATGAGTGATATCGTGTTCCCTCTTTTATTTGTAAAAACACCAAAAAATTAAAAGTTATAACTCTGAAATTTTCTTTAGCCTGATTACCAGGAGGTGCCCAAGGCACTGGACTCTTCAAAAACAGAGAAAAACAGAATTTTATTTATAAGAAAGACGCTCATCGATAATGCCCAATAAATATGTAAAATTATCTTTCTTATAATATTCTCTGATATCATCAGCTAAAAGAGAGCCTAGGGTTACATAGTAATCTCTTTTTTCAAATCCTTTGATAATTTCTCTAATCTTTTTTAATTCTTCATAATTTTCTGAAACATTAACGCCCTTTCTGGTTAAAAATTCTATATCAAATACATCTCTTATTTCTTTTCTGTCTAAAAAAGCACTTATTTTATTTTTCATCATCTGCTCTAAGGTAAAAGATTTAAGCAATACCTGCTGGTTAGAATATGGGGAGTAAGCAATTGTTTCCCGAAAATCACTTTCTTTATTTTCTTTTCTTATCTCTATTTTTAATTTTCGGGGATACGGTGCCTTTTTAATTTCGAACAATAGGGTATAATATTTATTTTGTGCATCAGTTAAATCATAATCTATCTCTAAAGAGTCTTTTAAATTTATAAAAAATTGATTTATCTTATTTATCCGATATGTCCAGAAATCCAGATCAACTGAATATCTTTTTAAATTGTAACAAAGTCTCAGCATGGTCCCTCCGCCAAAGATCATATTGCGGAGAAATCCCTTGTTCTTAAGCCAGGCCAATACTTCCATTTCAAAAATCTCTTGCTGTATCAGATCATTCATTTTATATACCTCTCGTAATATATATTAAATTTGGAGGGATATCTTTTTAATATATTTTCACAACTCTTTCTGTCAATTTTTTCTAAATTTAGCGAGCTGAGGTCTAAGTTATATTTCCCTAAATAACTTAAATAAAGGGAATCGATAAAGGCTTTTTCAGGGGAGGCAATAAATATATTGTTTTTTTTAGAAAAACCAAAGTAATAATCCCGTTTAATTCTGCTATAATTAAATACAACTCCCTCAATATCTTTTGTAAATGTACGGTATAAGGAGATAGATTCGATAAATTTCTGCTGAACCTGAGTAGTGTATTCATAAAATGAAAGAGCAGTCATCAAAGAGATATAAGATGGGACCTGAAGGATATTTGCCAGCTCCAACCTTTGATTTGGAGTAATATTATCCCATCTTTCCTTGAATATATAGAAGTTCCTTTTTAATCTGATAAGATATTTTTGTTTTACATATCGGGTACACAATACCCGGGCAGAATCATCAGTTGTAAGCAGTATTTTTGCTACATCCTGGTAAGCAAAATATAATTTATTTATTTTTTTTATATCATTATATTTCATGGGACTAAGCACACTTAATTAATATTTTTGTTAACATATTATACTTTGGTGACGAAGAATTTGTCAAGTAAACGAAAACGGTATCAAGTATGTAGTATCGCGTATATAGTCCAATAGAAGATTCAGGGAGAAAATGTGGGAAAGAACAGTATACAAATATTTAGTAACAAGAGAAAAGGTGCGGGTTTGAATTACGGGAAAACTATTCGTTGTAGGGGTAGACCTTGTGTCTGCCCTCTTTGAATGGTATAGAGAACCGTTCTCTGTATTCATCCATGATGTGTCAAAGAACCGTCCCTTGTCACAAACAAAAGTCGAAAAAAAGAAGGGATGGGGTTCCTACTTGCAGAATGACCCATCCCCCATGCATTTATCCTACCCTTTACTTATTTTCGCCTTAGGTTTATTATTGGTATTATGGCTACTTTGATTTTATAAAAAACGATTGCAAAGGAAGGAATAAATTATGAAAATAAAAGATGAAAATTTCAAAATAATTTCAATTTTAATTACATTGTTTTTGTTAATTTCTAGTGTATCTGTTTTATCCTTCGGGCAAGAACTTACCGGAGAAGAAATTATACATAAAGTAAATGAATTGATGAATCAAGATACTGTCCAGGCAAAAGTAAAAATGACTATTACTACATCCTCTGATAATGAAAGGGTTTTTATTTATGATTCATATAGTAAGAATAAAGGCGAGAAAAATCTATTGCGTTATATAGAACCCAAACGGGCAAAAGGACAAGCCATATTGATGCTCAACTATGCTGACGATATCTGGATGTATTTCCCCCGTACAAAACGAATACGCAAACTTGCCACCAATTCCAAAAGTCAAAAGATGGAAGGAAGCGATTTTTCCTATGAAGACACCGGGGCAAGTGATGCTTTTATTGAAGATTTCAGCAGTAAAAAACTTGGCACAGAAAAAAAAGAAGGATATGATTGTTACAAAATAGAGATGCTGAAAAAAGAAGGTATTGAATCCGGTTATTCCCGTTTGATTATGTGGATAATCAAAGACAATTTTTACCCGGTAGTCATAAATTATTATGATGCGGAAAATCCTGAACTTTTATTAAAAACACTGATTCAATATAATATCAAGGAAATAGACGGTATTCCTACAGCCACAAAAATGGTAATGTATAATAAACAGGAAAACTCTCAGACAAGTATAGAAATGCTCGAAATAAAATACAATGTAGAATTAGATGACAGTCTATTCACTAAAAGAAATTTAAAAAGGAGTAAATTATGAGAGATAATATTTTAAAAGCTTTAGCCAAACTGCATGCTCTACATCCCTGGAAGATGGTAATCATGGTACTTATTATTACTATAATAATGGGTGCTTTTGCCACCCAATTAGAACAGAGTATGCGATGGACTGACTTGCTCCCCGCCAATAGTGAAAAGACAATCCAGTACAATAAGGTAATTAATGAGTTTGTATCTGCTACTAATATAATCATCGTAGTTGAAGGCGAAGAAGAGGCAATTAAAGCCTACACTGAAGCGGTTGTCCCTCAAATCAAATTGGCAACTGACCCAAAGGACGGAGAACTTTACGCTAAACGGATTGATTATAAACAAGATGTAGATTTTATCCGCGAACATGGCCTGATGCTGGTTAAGGCAGATGATTTGCAAAACATGAAAGAATTGTACAAAAATCCCAATTTAGTTCCCCTGCTTACCAATTTAAACAACAGTTTTGAAAAGGAATATGTCGGCCGGGAAGAATCGATTTCTACCAGGGAAAAAGAGGATAATAGCATCATTATATTAGATAGTATTGCACATTTAATTTCTGTCATGCAAGGCTATTCTTCCGGAAAAATCCATTCTCCGGAAGAAGCCCAAAGAGCAGTAGAAAAATTGATACTGGGAGAACCTTACCTTTTATCTTATGATAAACAAGCACTTATTATTAATGTCATCCCTAATTTTAGCATGACCGATATGGGTAAAATGGTTTCTGGAACAGATACCATTCAAGAAATAGTTGATAAGGTAAAAAAGGATTTTCCGGAAGTAAAAGCCGGGCTCACCGGGATGATTCCTCTGGGTCGCGATGAAATGGTTTACGGCGAGCAGAGTATGGGTTATACCAGTATCATTGCTTTTATTGCCATTTTAATTTTACTCATTCTTTCTTTTCGAATGTGGATTGCACCCCTCTATGCTATTCTCAATTTGCTAGTCGGACTCATTTGGGCAATCGGATTAACTGCAATTTTAGTTAAGAGTTTGAATATTATGACTTCGATGGTTACGGTCATTCTCATCGGATTGGGAATTGATTTTTCTATCCACATCATCTCCATCTTTACCGAAAGTCGTTCTATAGGAAAACCGATTGACCAATCCATGGAGGATACTTTTTTAAAAAGCGGTAAAGGCATATTAACCGGAGGCCTGACCACCTGTGCTGCTTTTTTTGCTTTAATCATCAGCTCTTCACGCGGGATGAAAGAAGTGGGCATCGTTAGCAGTGTCGGTTTACTGGCCATATTAATCGTTACTTTTCTTTTCCTGCCCTCACTTTTGGTACTGCGGGAACGTCGCCTGGAAAAGAAACTGGCAAAGAGTAGGATAAAATCGAAACCAGTTTATCAGGATATTTCCTTTAAAGCATTTGGAAAAGGATGCAATTGGTTATCAGGTCGTTATAAAGCTACCATCATTTGCGTAGTACTTATCACTATCTTTTTGCTGGTCTCTGCTTCCCGAATCTCTTTTGACCATAATTATATGAATATGGAACCAAAAGGATTAACCTCCATTACCCTGCAGGATACGATACTGGATAAATTCGACTTAAGTATGGATTATGCCTTAATTGTAACCGACAGTATCGAAGAATCCAGAGAAATGACTAAAACATTAAAAAATATAAAAACGGCTGCCATGATTGACGATATCTCTATCTATTTACCGTCTTACGAAGAACAACAAAAGCGAATTCCTCACATCCAGGAAATCAATCGAGCTATCTCAGGTACAGTAATAGCAAATGAAATTTTAGATAGTGAATTGAACCAAATCATTTCGGAACTGGATAGATTGGAAATGAATATTATGGAGATCCAGGACATGGCTTACATGGGAGGACAGGACAAGGTAGACAGGAAATGCAGCGAAATTGTGGGAAATCCCGATATCCCCCAATCATTTAGCATTATCGTACAGTTGATTGATTTCCTGGAAAACAACCGGCAAAGCGGGTTAAAAGGATTAAAAGAATTTCAAAAATATGCAGCACCCTATTTTAAAGAATCTGTGCTTAAAATGGCGTCAATAGAAAACATTATACTGGATGACCTTCCTGCTTCTATCCTGGATAGATACGCTAATCGAGACCGAACACAATTCTTGCTTACGGTCTTTCCTGCAGAAAATATGTGGACAGATTTGAACTTCCTACAGCGGTTTACCAGCGATTTGGATAGATTCAGTAATAAAGCAACCGGGATGCCTCCGGTAATGCAAGAACTTTTCCGAGTAATAGGCAATGACGGGAAAAATGCAGCACTTCTTACTGTTCTCGTGGTGTTTTTATTATTATGGCTCGATTTTCGCAGTTTTAAATATGCCATGATCGCCATGATGCCCCTGGTAGCCGGTGTGATTTGGATGGTTGGAGTCATGCATTTAGTCGGTATGCAGCTTACCGTAGTGAATGTCATGGCATTACCAATGATTCTCGGTATTGGCATCGATGATGGGGTACATATCGTTCATCGCTGGCGCATTGAAGGTAGTAAAAAAGTAAAACAAATATTTGCCAGTACCGGAAAGGCTATCTTTCTAACCAGTATTACCACCATGTTGGCCTTTGGCTCTTTGGTATTTTCTATTTGGCGCGGGTTTGGTAGTCTTGGTGCAGCTATGTTCATCGGTGTCGGTGCCTGCTTCCTCTCCACAGTAATAATTTTATCTGGAATTATCGGATTATTAGAAAGAAAAAATAAATAAAACAGAACACGAGATTGCTTCGCTGCTTCACTCCTCACAAGGACATATAAACCTTTTAATTACTTGACATTAATATCGTAATATTGTAATATATAGATATTGTGATATATTTCACTTGAAAGGAGTACCTACCATGAAAGTAGTCGTTATAGGAGGCGTTGCCGGAGGAGCAAGTGCAGCTGCCCGTCTGAGACGCCTCGATGAAAACGCAGAAATAATTATTTTAGAAAGAGGAGAGTATATTTCCTACGCCAATTGTGGTCTCCCCTATTATATTGGTGAAGTAATAAAAAATAAAGAGAAACTGGTTGTTCAGACACCCGAGAAAA
>RCNF010001038.1_pt1 | contig 14596 bp, 11 predicted proteins | sample 2041311 | NCBI WGS metagenome assembly RCNF01 (sample SAMN09708228, study PRJNA481090) | Marine sediment metagenome, whole genome shotgun sequencing project. | biome: marine sediment; feature: ocean; material: sediment; isolation source: Sewage treatment plant 2 marine sediment (STP2) ... | reverse complement strand
GAGATCAAGAGCATGGGTGTGCGGCTGTCGGTCGATGACTTCGGCACCGGCAACTCCGCCATCGCCTATCTGCGCGGATTCGAGCTCGATGTGTTGAAGATCGATCGATCGTATGTGAAGAACCTCGAGCGCAACGAGGACGATGTGGCCATCACCTCGGCCATCGTGGCCATGGCGCACCGCCTCCGCCTCGTCGTCATCGCCGAGGGCGTGGAGTCCGAAGCGCAGTCGCAGGTATTGAAAGAGTGGGGATGTGATGAGTTTCAGGGCTTTCTCTTCTCGCCGGCCCTGCCGGCCGCAGAGTTCAGAAGGCTGCTCATCGACACCGAACGTGGTTTGTCGAAGGTCCAGAGTCCGCCACTGGAAAAGACAAGGAGTCCGAACCATGACGAATAGACTACGAACCCGTGGAGCCAGAGCGGGACCGGTTTCGAGTGGCGTTGTCCACCGAAGACCGACCCGCCGATGGGTCGTCGTGGTTCTCTGCGGCCTGACTCTCGGAATGTGGGCGACCGCGACGGGAGTTGCCGCGGAGGTGAAGCCGATTCGCTTCGACCGGATCTCCATCGAGGACGGGCTCTCCCAGGCGACCATTCTGGCCATGCACCAGGACAGCATGGGTTTCATGTGGTTCGGAACCGAAGAAGGACTCGATCGCTTCGACGGTTACGAGTTCACCCACTATAGGAATGACCCGGCCGACCCCGCGTCCATTTCCTGTAGCTATGTGTGGGCCATCGATGAAGACTCGAAAGGCGATCTGTGGCTCGCTACGGATGGTGGGGGCATCAGCCGTTGGAACCGGGCGACCGACACCTTCGTCAACTACCGCGCCGATACCGAAGGGGCGGCCGGCCCGTCGAGCAACAACATCCGTGCACTTCAGATCGCTCCGTCCGGTCTCATCTGGATCGCCACTCGGGAGGCGGGTCTCAACAGTTTCGATCCCATCACCGGGACATTCACTCACCACCGGAACGATCCGGCCGACCCGGCGAGCCTCAGCGACGACCACGTCTTCGGGATTTGGATCGACTCTTTGGGCAGGGTGTGGGTCGGGACCGACGACGGCCTGAACCGTTTGAATGCGGACGGGGTGGGTTTCACCCACTTCCATCACGACCCGGCCGACCAGCGGTCGCTCAGCGACAGCCGTGTGCGATCGATCGTCGGAGACCGTGAGGGCGATCTCTGGGTGGGCACCCGCGAGGGTGGGCTCAACCGATGGAACTCGGTCACCGGGGACTTCACCAGGTTTGTACACGATGACGACGATCCCCGGAGTCTGAGCAGCAACCGGGTGCGGGTGATCCTCCAGGACGATGTCGGCCGTTTGTTGGTCGGGACTGTCGACGGGCTCAACCTCATGGATCCGGCGAGCGGCCTATTTGTCAGCTACACCCACGATCCTACCGATTCCACGAGCCTGAGCACGGACGACGTGATTTCGCTGTATCAGGATCGGGGTGGGGTGGTGTGGGTCGGGACTCAGCTTGGGGGCGTCAACAGGTGGAACCCGACCATCTGGTCGTTCGGACACCACAGCCTCCAGGCTTCCGATCCGAACGGGCTCAGCAACTCCAATGTCACGGCGTTCACCGAGGATCGTGCGGGGCGTATGTGGATCGGTACGGTCGGCGGCGGTGTCAACGTGCTCGATCGCGTCAGCGGAGAATACACCCACTACGGAACCGGGGCCGGTTCGTCCGGCGGTCTGAGCAGCGAGCTCGTCATGGCTCTTCTCAACGATCACCTGGGTGCGACCTGGGTGGGCACCCTGGACGGGGGAGTCAACCGTTTCGACCCCGCCACCGGTGCCTTCACCCACTTTCGTCATGACCCGGCCGATCCCCGGAGCCTCGGGGCGGACGGCGTCATGTCGCTCTTCGAGGACCAACAGGGGACTTTGTGGGTGGGCACCTTCGGCGGTGGCCTGAACCGATTCGACGGCTACGAGTTCACCGTATACAGAAACGACCTCGAGGATCCGAATTCCCTCTCTGGCAATAATGTCTGGTGCCTGTACGTCGATCGAAAAGGAAACCTCTGGATCGGTACATATTCCTCTGGACTTAACCTTTTCGATCCCGGGACAGAGACATTCACTCGCTATCTTCACGATCCTGATAATCCGAACAGCATCAGCAGCAACCGGATCCGATCGATCACCGAGGACCTGGCCGGCGACATGTGGATCGGAACGAGGGACGGCGGGCTCAACCGCATGGATCCCGGCAGCGAAAGATTCGTCAGATTCGCTAACAATCCGGATTCCTCAAACAGTATTCCCAGTAACAACGTACGGTTTGTCTGCCCGGACCCTGACGGCACCCTCTGGATAGCGACAAACAGGGGGTTCAGCCGATTCGACACCGATTCCGGAAAGTTCACACATTACAGGGCAGGCAAGGCAGATTCCGGTTCGCTGGTAAGTGACAATGTCAGGCATATCTTCATTGATCGATCCGGAATATTCTGGATATCGACCCGGTACGGGCTCTCCCGCTTCGATCCACGGTCACAGCAGTTCACCAATTACGTGCATGAAAGCGGAGTCGCAGGCAGCATAAGCAGCGACAATATACGCAAGGTCTTCGAGGACAGGCGTGGACGTCTTTTTGTCACGACATCAAATGGCGGATTCTGCCTCTTCGATCGGGAAGATAAATATTTCACGGTATTCACCAACGATCCGGTGAACCCTCAGAGCCTGAGCAATAACAGTACAAGGATAATATTCGAGGACATGGGTGGACTGCTCTGGGTGGGGACATTCGGCGGAGGATTGAATGTTCACGATCCCGAAACGGACCGTTTCCGCCACTACCGCCATGATCCGACCGATCCGAACAGCCTGAGCGACAAGATCATCTGGTCGATCGCTGAGGGCCCCGGTGGAGATATCTGGTTCGGAACAAACTCGGGCGACCTGAACCGTTATTCGAGAAGCAGCGGTGAATATTATGTTCATGGAAAGGTTCCGGAAAAGCAACGAGGCGGAAGATCAAGATATATCCGCAGCCTCCTCTGGGACGACACAGACAGGCTTTGGCTGACCTTCGCCAGCGAAGGTCTATACAGGCTCACTCCTGCTGACGACAGCTACGTAAAACTGTCCCACGACCCGGAAAATCCGGATTCACCCGGTAACAATAATGTGCGCCAGATATACCAGGACAGGCAGGGCAATATCTGGTTCTGCATGACGAGCAATGGGCTCGATTATCATAACCCCTCAGCCGGCACCTTCACCCATTTCACTCACGATCCTGATAATCCCGGCAGCATCGGCCATGACTTTACTGTCTCGATCGTTCAGGACAGTGAAGAGATCTTCTGGCTGGCTACCCGTAACGGCCTGAACAGGATCGAATTCTCATGGAACCAGGCCGGCGTATCGATAGCCGGCATAACCCGCTTATACCATGACCCTGAAGATCCGCAGTCACTGAGTAACAGCTATATCCTCACTATACATGAGGCAAAAGACGGGGATCTATGGTTCGGAACGATGCAGGGCCTCTCGAGACTGCGGAAAGAGGACCGGGACGATCCCATGTTTACGCGTTATTTCATAAAGGACGGCCTCCCCAGCGATGTGATCTACGGGATACTGGAGGATTCGGAGGGCGATCTCTGGCTCAGCACCAATTTCGGGCTGTCTCGTCTCGATCCGGATACAGGGGCCTTCAAGAACTTCGATGCACGCGACGGCCTGCACGGGAACGAATTCAACACGGGGACATTCTGCCGGACCTCAGGGGGAACATTCATATTCGGCGGCGTGGACGGCGCCACCGAGTTCCATCCCGACAGCCTCAGGGACAGTTCATTCAATCCTCCCGTAATATTGACCGGGTTCAATATATTCGATAAGCCCGCTGAGCTGGATCGATCGATATCCAATACGGAAGAGATCACACTTTCCTACAAGGACAACTATTTCTCATTCGAGTTTGCCTCGCTCGATTATTCCAAACCGGACAGGAACCGCTTTGAATACATACTCGAGGGGCTCGACAGGGAATGGACGAACGCCGGCACCAGGCATTTCGCCGGCTATACGCGGGTCGATCCCGGTAAATACGTCTTCAAGGTGAGGGGCACCAACGGGGACGGTGTCTGGAGCGAGCATCTCGCCTCTGTCAGGATCATCATAACTCCCCCCTTCTGGAAGACGTGGTGGTTCATAACACTCGTGATCCTCGCAACCGCCGGCGGTATAGCTGCCCTCATCACATATCGCGTCAAACAGCTGCTTGCTATAGAGCGCCTGCGAAGCAAGATCGCCGCCGACCTTCACGACGATATCGGGGCGGGACTGACGGAGATCTCGATCATGGGTGAAATCATCTCGAGCAAACTGCCTCCTGATTCAAAGACCATCGTCACCTCGGAAATAGAGCGGATCGGAACGACCTCCCGCCATCTCATCAACAGTATGAGCGATATCGTCTGGCTCGTGAATCCTCACCGTGATTCCCTCTACGACCTGATATCGAGACTGGGTGATTCGTACAAGGAGACCCTCTTTGCCTGTGACATCAACTTCAGGACACAGAACCTCGAATCCCTGAAGAATGTCCGCCTCAGCATGGAATACCGTCAGAACCTCTTCCTTATCTTCAAGGAAGCGGTAAACAACAGTCTGAAATACAGCGGAGCCGCCGAGATATCACTGAATGTCGAGTTGTCCGGCAGAAAACTCGTCATGCAGATAGTTGACGACGGAAAGGGATTCGACGCAGGTCAGGAGCGGGACGGAAACGGCCTGCGGAACATGCAGGAACGGGCCGGGAAGATAAAAGGTTCGCTGACTATAGACTCTACCCCGGGCAGCGGGACCACGGTAGAGTTCAAAGGGAATATCTCCTGATAAATATTGAATGATCCGGACCGGTGCCGGGGTATGGGACACCCCCGGCACTGATCCGATATTGATATGCTACTGAGCGCAGAGGCGCATGATCTCGATGATCATATTGAGCGCCTTTACCATATCCTCAACTGCGATATGTTCATCGGTCGAATGCTCGCCATGCGCACCGATGCCAACCACCGCGACCTCGATCCCCTTGTTGTTGTAAATCGACGCATCGGTGAAGCCCGTTATAAATGTCGTCTCGGCATCGATTCCGACCGTCTTCAGAGCCTTCTTCGAGATCTCCACTGTATTCGAGTCCGCGGGTATATCGACGGCCTTGCAGAGGTTGTCAACCTTGATCTCGACTTCGGCGCCGAAGCCCTCTACCTCCGACTTGATCGTCGCGACCATCTTGTCGGCGAGCGCCTGTCCCTTCTCGTGGTCCAGGCTTCTTGCTTCAGCGAGGAAGGTGACGTGGTCGGGTACGCCGTTTCGGATAAGCCCACCTTTGATCACGCCGACGTTCGCTGTTGTATCGGGAGCGAGCCGTCCGAGTTCCAGGGCTGCGATCGCCTTCGAGGCTGCCTGAATGGCGTTTATCCCCTTCTCCGGTTCCATCCCCGCATGCGCGGCCTTGCCCTTTATCTCGACATCGATGGCGAAATACGATGGCCCCCCGATCACGATCGTGTCGAGTGTGTCATTGTCGAGCAGAAATCCGATCTTTGCTGTGATGAGGCTGAAATCCATGTTCTTAACACCGTGGAGTCCGACTTCTTCCTGGCGGCTGATCGCAACCTCGACCGGCGGATGGACCTCGGCGGTCCTGAGCGCCTCGAGCATCTCTGCGATGCCGGCCTTGTCGTCGGCGCCGAGGATAGTGTCGCCCTCCGAGCGGATCACGCCGTCCTTGAGAACGGGCTTGATACCCTTGCCGGGCTGGACCGTGTCGGCATGGCACGACAGGAGGATCGGAGGCTTGCCGGAACATCCCTTCTCGGGGAACTTCGCGACGAGGTTGCCGTAACTGTCTATCGTCGAGTCGGCGCCCATCGAAGTGAATTCCTTATGAAGATATTCGATCATCTCCGCTTCTTCGCCCGACTCGCTGTCGATCTGTACCATCTCCATGAACTGATTGATCATTCTGTCCGACATCATTTTCCTCCCATTGTCTTGTTATAGTGCAAATTGAATGCGGTAATGATCTCCATAGCGAGGACTTCGCCGTTCGCACCGTTAGTCATTATGACGACAGCTGTGCCTCGCTCGGGCCAGCCGATAAGCCAGCAATTCAATCCTGGAAGATTGCTTCCCGGATGTGTAAAGACCAGATTCCTGCCCTCCCCCATGAGCAGGACTCCGAGGCCTTCGCCGATCGGCATCCCAAACATCCTGGGATCAAGGTCCAATTCATTATTAAAAAGCCTTTTAGCCATTTCCTGGGATAAAATCAGTTCGGATTTTCCCTGATATGAAAGCATGATCTCATTAGTGAATTTTGCCAGGTCGGTCGGAGTAGTCGTCAATCCACCGTGAGCAAGAGCCGTTAAATGCATTGCAGGCTTAAGAGATGTCCCCTCACCATTGTGAGGCATCGCTTCACGTTTCTGGTCTTCGGCAGTCAACGGATATACAAAGGTGCTGTTTTTCATCCCGATCGGTTCAAATATTATTTCTACGGCTATCTGCTGAAAAGTTTTACCGGATACATCCTCGAGCAGCAACTGGATGACATCATAGGCAACATTTGAATACTGCCACTGCGAACCCGGTACAAGCTCCGGTGTCGCCGGTTGATTCAATGCAGGCGATTCACCGTTCAAGACATCGAGCAGCGTAGGATATCCGACAGTTTCATCGTGATCGAAATTTGTCGATGGCAGACCGGCCTGATGAGTCAATAACCGGCGAAGTGTGACTTTTTCCTCTTTTGTGAATTCATTCTCCGGCACCTGCCATGATTTCAGATAGCTGTTAACGTCTTTATCCAGTTCGATCATGCCGTCCTGCACAAAATGCAGGGCCAGCACCGCGGTCAGAAACTTAGTGGTAGATGCCGCCTCAAAAATAGTCTCGGTCGTAGTCGGCACGGCTGTATTTGCATCCATTGAACCATACGCTTTGACCCACTCAAGCTTATAGTCATTGATGACCGCAAGACTCACACCAGGGGTATTATAGAGCCCCATTCTCTCGGCCAGAGTCTTTGGATTTGCAAGTTGCACACTGTCTGGTTGAAACATGCCGGCTGGTGACCTGAATTCAATCAGATTGTTTTCAATGAAATGTATATCCTGCTCGATGCTTTCAGGATTTTGTTGTGAACAGGAGACAATGAACAGAAGAACGCTTATTGTCAGAAATATTCTACGCATAATAGACTCCTTATCAGTCTAGAAGACTCCGAATTTCAACAGGATCTGTCCGGACACGCCGCTCAGGTCGGAGTCGGAGAGGTCCTCGTAGTCGACTCCGTTGACATAGCGATATGCCACCCCTGCACTTAACCTGAAATTCCTGTGTATATTGAGTTCCAGGTTTACTCCGGGTTCCAATACAAAAAACGCATCCTCAGTATATGAGAATTCTTCGTCACCCTGCGTATAATCTATTAAAGCGTACTTCACTCCACCGGCGCCGATCATCGCCTGAATGCTGAAATGAAGAAGTTTGCCTGAGGCAAAGATGTATTCCAGAAGAGCGCCGCCGCAGCCGAATTCCAGCTTGGTATTTTCCAGTTCTTGCGCATCGACTGTATTAACCAGCCCGTACCCCTTGGCGCCAAGCACATACTTGTGATTGATGATCCATCCACCTTGACCACCGACAAAAACGCCGGTTTCGCCATTGATCTGTCCAAACATGACAAGAGGGCCGCCGTACCCGCCGCTTTCGATCTCGCTGCCGAGTAGAGTCTCATCCTGGGCAATTGCCGGACTGGAAAGTAGAATGACAAACAGTAATACGATTAAACATTTCATTTACAAATCCTCAAGCATCATCGGGAATTCTTAGAAGAAAACTCGTTTTTCTATAATGGAGTATGAGTTTATTGCCGATAAGCCCCGCAATCAACAGGTTTTGTCATGAAGTTATAAAAGATGGTGGGAACTACAGGATTTGAACCTGTGACTTCTACCGTGTGAAGGTAGCACTCTAACCACTGAGTTAAGCTCCCACCCTGTAGCAGATTCTATGATAACGACTCATACCCCTGCGGGCAAGTGAGAATCAGGTCACCCTAGTTGGGCGGACCCTTGGGCGGCTTCCACTTATCCAGCGCCTCTCTGAGTATCGGATTTTCCTCGTCACTTTCGCCGCTGTACGCTTCCAGGATCGTTTTTGCTTCCTCGAGGTCTTCCTTCTTCACCATGATCCTGACGGCGCCCATCCCGTCTACGGTAAAGGGCAGCGCGCTGAAGGTCTGGTTGGACTTCATCAGAACCTCGACGCCTTCCGACTCGAGGATACCGACGAGAAGCTGAGCGTCCATCTCTCCCTGTACCGAGATCAGTTCGACGAGCCCCTCTTCGTCCTCTTTTTCTTGTTTTTTCTCATCTGTCATTTTTTTCCACCTCGCATCGATGAGCCTGAATATGATACTACTACCGGACCGGGGGTTCTGGCAAGGAGGCATGATGAATCTCGGAGCGCACATGTCAATATCGGGCGGCGTACACCTTGCGCTGCAGCGTGGAAAATCGATCGACTGCAACGCCGTGCAGCTTTTCGTGAAGAGCTCGAACCAGTGGAGAGCGAAAGTACTCTCCACCGAAGAGATCGACCTCTTTCACGAGGAGAACGAGTCGTTCACGCCCGGATTCGTAATCGCCCATACGAGTTACCTGATAAATATCGCCTCTCCCGACCCCGAGCTTCTCAAGAAATCGGCTGACGCCCTTCTCATCGAGCTGCAGAGATGCGCAGTGCTCGGCATCCCCTACCTCGTACTCCATCCCGGCTCTCACAGGGGCGCCGGTGTCGAGCAGGGGATCGCGACAATAGCGTCGGTGATCAACCGGCTCTACGACGAGACTGCCGGTGACGGCACCTCTATCCTCCTCGAGATAACAGCGGGCGCCGGGAACACGATCGGCTCGACATTCGAGGAACTCGCCGGGATCATCGATCTCATCGAGGACAAGTCCCGTGCCGGGATCTGTTATGATACGTGCCATGCCTTCACGGCCGGATACGACATCAGGACGAAGAAAACTTACAACGCGACCTTCAAGGCCCTCGACGAAACGATAGGGTTCGAGTATCTCAAAGCCTTTCATCTCAACGACTCGAAGAAGGAATTCGGCAGCCATAAGGACAGGCACACCCACATCGGGCAGGGTGAGATCGGGATCGACGCGTTCTCCTATCTGATGAAAGACGAACGTTTTATGGACCGCGCGATGGTGCTCGAGACGCCGAAGGAAGCTGACCTTAAGGACGATGTCGAGAACCTCGCCCTGCTGAGAAGCCTGCGAAAAGCGACAAAATGATTTCGCTTGAGTCAGCGCCGCCTCCCCCATATACTTCGATTTCCGCAAACACGATTATTAAACCTTCGGGAGGCTTTTTTTATGTATGACGTAGCGATAATAGGATCAGGACCTGCCGGGCTCACTGCGGCCATCTACACTGGGCGCTCCGATCTCAAGACGGTAGTGGTCGACGGGATGGCGCCGGGCGGCCAGCTGATGATCACATCCGAGGTCGAGAACTTCCCCGGATTCCCCGAGGGGATACAGGGACCCGAGCTGATGGGAAAGATGCGCAAGCAGGCAGAGAAGTTCGGCGCCGAGTTCAAGTCGGGAGAGATTTCCGATATCGATACTACAGCGAAACCGTTCAAGCTCTCCGTCGGAAGCGACACCTTCGAGGCAAAGAGCGTGATCATCGCAACAGGTTCCTCGTCTAGATGGCTCGGCCTCGAGTCGGAGCAGGAGTTGCGAGGCAAGGGCGTTTCGGCCTGCGCGACATGCGACGGTTTCTTTTTCCAGGACAAGGTCGTAGCTGTCATCGGCGGCGGTGACGCGGCTACTGAGGAGGCGACCTTCCTCACACGTTTCGCCAAGAAGGTCTACCTCGTCCACAGGCGCGACGAGCTCAGAGCCGGGGCCGCGATGGTCAAAAGGACCATGGAAAACGACAAGGTAGAGATCGTCTGGGATTCAGTCCCCGTCGATATCCTAGACAGGGCCGCGGGAAAGGTCACCGCGGTAGTCCTGCGCAATGTAAAGACTGACGAGACAAGCGAACTTCCCGTCGACGGTGTCTTTGTGGCGATCGGCCACGATCCGGCGACCGGGGTATTCGCAGGCAAGGTCGAGCTCGATGACCACGGATATATAAAGGGCGGAGAGAATTCGACGACATCGGTTCCCGGTATATTCGTAGCGGGAGACGTAGGCGACACGAGATACAAGCAGGGGGTCTCGGCGGCCGGCAGCGGCTGCAGGGCAGCGATCGACGCCCTTAAATTCCTCGAGGGCGAGGGCGCAAGCGCGGGATGGTAGACAATGTCTCATTTCAAAGGTAAGAAGGCCCTCGTAACGGGCAGTTCTCGAGGGCTCGGTAAAGCGATATCCCTCGAACTGGCACGTCACGGTGCGGACATCGCGATCAATTATGTGAAGAACTCCGATGCTGCCGAAAGGACCGCCGCCGAAGTCAGGGCTCTCGGAGTCGAGTGCGTAGTGATACAGGCCGATATCTCAGATCACGCGTCAATAAAGGAACTCTTCAAGACCCTCAGGGACGGATTTGGGCATATCGATTTTCTCGTCTCGAACGCCGTCTCGGGTGTGCTCGGCCCAGCGGACAGGATCGGCAGGCTCGGCTGGGACAAGGCGATGAACACGAACGCCCGCTCCTTTATGCTCCTGATGCAGCAGGCAGTGAAGATATTCCCCGAGTCGGGAGGCAGGGCCGTGGCGATCTCATCGATCGGCAGCCATACGTGCCTGTCGGGATATACTGCTGTCGGAGCGAGCAAGGCCGCACTCGAGGCGCTGGTAAGGTACTTCGGGAAGGAACTCGCGGCGAGAGGCATCGGCGTAAACGCCGTCTCGGGCGGCCCGATACACACTGAGGCCCTCGACTACTTCCCCGACAAGGACGAGCTCCTTGAGAAATGGACGGAACGTGCCCCCCAGGGCAGGATAGCGGAACCGGAAGACATCGTTCCGGTGGTCGCATTCCTCCTCTCAGAAGAGGCTAAATGGATACAGGGACAGACGATCGTCGTCGACGGGGGCATGACCCTGTGAGTTTGACATTTATATGAATCGGTAATATCTTGATTCGTAACGATTATCGAAACAATACCTGAAAGGAATCAAAATGGAAGAGAGACATGACCTCACGACTCTCGAGGTCCTGACGGTCGGGATCAAGGCCGAGATGGCCGCGCAGACCCTGTATACGAAGATGAAAGAGATGGCAGGCGCGAAAGAGATGCAGGAGACGATGGATTACCTGATCGGCCAGGAGAAGCGCCACGAAGAGTTCATGAGGAAGGCCTTCAAGGACCAGTTCCCCGAGGTCGAGGTCAAGGTCCCCGAGAACACGATCGTTCCGATGCCCGAAGATCTCGGAGACGACGCCGGCATGAAGGAACTTTTTGTGGTCGCCATGAAAGCGGAGAAGGAAGCGAGCGTATTTTATTCGGATCTCGCGGCGAAGACCCGCGACCCGAACAGCAGGAAGCTGCTCGAGTACATCGCGAGCATGGAGCTCAGCCACCTCTCGATACTCCAGGCTGAGTATCACCAGTTCGAGCTTTCGACCGACCAGGATCTCGACGATTTCCTCAGGGGCGACAGGCTGATGCACTTCGGTCCGTGATAATCGGTAAAACTGTTGTTGAAATAAAAGGGGCTGGAGATTACTCCGGCCCCTTTGCTTTTAAACATAAAGTCAGGTTTCCAAGATCTCTGCTATCGAGTATGGAAATCTATCATGTCACTGAGCGCTTTCTCGCAGACGGGGCAGAAATCAACGAGCCCCTTCTCGAACATCCTGCAGGTATGATACGGCCTGTACAGTCCCTCGGCTGAATAGCCGGCGCCCTCGAAACATCCGACGACATCCGTGTGGAGAGAATCGTCCGGTGTAGGCACTGGCGTTCCTTTTCTTATCATCCCGCCCCACTTGATATCCTTCTCATCGAGGAGGGCCGTGATATTCGGTTCCCAGGGCTCTACTCCCCGGGGATACATCTCGTTATACGCTACGTTGGACGAGTAGTACTCGTCGCCAAGTCCGCCGAAGGCATGCCCGAACTCGTGCGTGAAGATGTAGCCGTCATACTCATTGTCCGATATGCATGTCGCGTAGAGATTGAAGATGCCCCCACCCCCGTACTTCTCCTCGTTGGCCAGGAGGATCACGAGGTCATAGGGAACCTTTGCCGCGACGTCCCTGATTGTCTTGTTCGCATAAGAGAGCATGTACCTGTCTAGATCGAAGGTATTAAAGGAGAGGCCGAGCAGATTGTCCCGGTAGACTCCCTTCCTGGGGTTGTCCACACCGGACTCGGCCGAGACGCTCTCGATCAGGGTGACGTTGAAGTCTTTTCTCCTGCTGGCGAAAGGCTCGGTTTCGAAAAAGACCTTCATGAAACGCTTAACGTCATCGCGAAGCTTATGGATCTCGTCCTTGTCGTACCCGTCGGCAAGTATCACAAGATCGACCTTGTTTGCCGGGTCCCCGTTATTCTCTATCTCCCGCGTCCGGAATGCGGAAAATCTCGTCTCCGTCATTATATGATAGTCTTCCGGATCTACGACGAGGTCGTAGACATGGTGAAATATATTCTTCCTGTCGCGCCTGTCGATGCGTATCTGGACGGGGCCTTTCGGCATCGGGATCATCAGGGTCTCGTGGAATGTCCGCGGGAATTCCTCGATCGCCTCGTCTATAGTCACCCATTCTCCGAAAAGGGAGCAGTATCCACGCGAGAATATCTCCCTGTTCGTCGCGAGATCATAGACGCGCACGATGTGGCCGCCGAGGTTTGTCGTATCGAACAGCCGCTTCGGGTTTCCGCCCCAGTACGGTTCGCGTATCAGTTCATCTAGCGAGTATGTCTCGGTTGTGGCCGTGCCTGTGTGATAAAGGTCGACGCGCAGGCAGCCTTCGGTGAAGTAGTCGTTGAACTCAATATCTCCCGCCGATGCGGGAATCGAAAGGAACAGCACGATCATAAGGGCCGAAAAGAGGCGCATACTCTCTCCTTTGACAATTATTTCATCGCGACCGTGCAACACCGACTCGGCCGCAGGACTTGATTATACCACATTTCGAGCACCAAGGTGAGACGGGGTTGCAGACCGCCTGGCCGTACATCACGAGCATATCGTTTATCTCTATCCAGTTCCTCTTCGGAAGCACTTCCCGAAGGGCGAACTCGGTCTCTGTCGGATTCTTTGTCCTGACGGCCCCGAGTCTGTTGCAGACACGGTGGACATGAGTGTCGACGCATATCCCCGCTTTCTCGAACCCGAGGGTCAGGACGAGATTGGCCGTCTTCCTTCCTACTCCGGGGAACCGGACAAGTTCCTCTATCTCGTCGGGGACCTCTCCGCCATACTCGTCGATCAGCATTTTACAGAGATTCTTCAGCTCCTTCGCCTTGGTCTTGTAGAAACCGGCTGGATAAATCGCCTTCTCGATCGAAGGGACCCTCAGCCGCGCCATCTTCTCCGGTGTATCAGCGAGAGCGAAGAGCCGTTCACTGGCCGCCCCGGTTACCTCATCCTTCGTCCTGGCGCTTATCACGGTCGAGATCAGCACCCTGAACGGGGATCTCGAACGTTTCGCTATCTGGGTGACAGAGGGGTCCTTAAAGTCTTTTACAACCTTCCTCAGAGGGGGCACGACCTTCCTGAAAAGGTCCGTTGCCGCAGCACGTCCAAGGGGGAACCATTCATCTCTTGCAGTAACCATCATTGGACTGGTAAGTTATCATGCAGGGCGAATGGGGGACAACTCATTTCGCTTGACACCTGTAAAAACCGAGAAATATTCTGACGATTCACATAAGGAGGCAATGTCGATGGAATGGACATTCACTGATGAGCAGAAGATGCTCAAGGACATGGTCAAAAAGTTCGTAAATAAGGAACTCAAGCCGATTGCGGCAAAGATCGACGAAGAACACAAGATCCCGGCCGAGATCATACAGCAGTGTGCTGATCTGGGTTTTCTCGGCATCTCGTTCCCGCCTGAGTACGGCGGCGCCGGCATGGGCGAGACGGGCTACTGCATCATGCAGGAGGAGATGGGCCGCGGCTGCGCCTCAACGGCGACGTTCATCGGTGCGCACCAGAGTATCGGTGCCTCAGGCATATACATGTTCGGCACAGAGGAACAGAAGCAGAAATACCTCGTGCCTCTGGCCGAGGGAAAAAAGATCGCCGCTTATGCCCTTACCGAGGCAAACGCGGGATCCGATGCATATACATCGGATTCGACAGCAGAGGACAAGGGCGACCATTACCTGCTCAACGGCCGCAAGATATTCATAACGAACGGCAGTTTCGCCGATGTCATCACGACATTCGCGAAGATGAAGGGCGGCCCGGCCAACGGCAAGCTCAGCACCTTCATCGTTGAGAAGGGGTTCGAAGGATTCAGCGTCGGCAAGATCGAGGAAAAGATGGGAATCAGGGGCTCGGAGACCGCCGAGCTCGTCTTCGAGGACGTCAAGGTCCCGAAGGAGAACCTTCTCGG
>RCNF010001037.1_pt1 | contig 14600 bp, 11 predicted proteins | sample 2041311 | NCBI WGS metagenome assembly RCNF01 (sample SAMN09708228, study PRJNA481090) | Marine sediment metagenome, whole genome shotgun sequencing project. | biome: marine sediment; feature: ocean; material: sediment; isolation source: Sewage treatment plant 2 marine sediment (STP2) ... | reverse complement strand
CTTTCTTTAAGAAAGATGTTACAGAAGCTAATTCCATAAGGCAAATGTAATGAAGGTGATATAAAAGATAAAGATAAAAGTAAAAAGATGAAAGTAAAAGCAGATTAATAGCAGTTGAGTAAGGACGCAATGCCTTACGTCCATTATTTTTTTCATACATTTGATTAAAACCTCTTATATGGAACAGCGCGACTATATTATCAGGGAGATAGAGAAAATATCAACAATGCTTTTAGGCTTACTGGGAAAACTCAGGGTGATTAAAAGCCAGGTTGTTTTTGAGAACGAGAGACGGGATTTTATAAATGAATTTGAAGAAAGTGTTGGAGTCTCAATAGATGAAATTATAAGCGCTGATCTAAACGATCTCAAGGGCATGCTAACCCGGGAAAAGGGATTTGACTTTGGCAATATCGACATACTGTCTGATCTGCTTTACGAATTCTCTCTACTTATGGATAGATGTGATCGCAAAGAAACTCTTGAAAAATCAATCATCCTGCTGGAGTATGTCGATCAGGAAGGCAAAATCTTTAGCATGGAAAGAAAAGTCAAAATTGAGGAATTAAGAAAGGAAGTCGAAACTCTATGTCCGGAATAACCTGGCATCGCGAGGCTCTTTTAATCATAAAACGTCCAGGAGATACCATACTTAAACATACGGATTGGTGCATAGTAGGCAGGGACATGATTGTAGTCTGTACCCATACCTTTAAGGCCATAGTTAACATGCTCGAAAGCTACAAAAATGCGAGTGCGTTTTAGCTTAAGATTTATAAAGGCATTGACATATGGGTAGTTACCTGTTTCCGAAATATTCTGATTATAATAGAATCCGGTGGAAGTATTATAATTATCGGCCATATAGGCTGTATTATATATACCTTCTACACCCAACTGGAATCCCAGTCGTCCGTCTGTTATCTTAAAATAGAAAAGATGATCAAAATAGAAGCTGCTTTTGGCTGTTACGAATGGCAAACTGATAATATCTGCATGACTCGTCTGTTGCAGCATAAACAAATTATTAAACCTGAATTTCCAGAACCTTAATAGTTTACTGGCTCTTATGCTCAGTACCGAGATAGAAGCATCGCTCTGTTGTGGCAAAGCTGCACTGTTAAAATAAATATAATTGGTTATTAGCGAATAGTCCAGAGAGAGATCAAGATATACTCCCGGGATACGGTATCCGCCCCCAACATTTATCCTTAGTTCCTTATCGAAATCATTATCCCACTCAAAATGATTGCCTCCCCATGAATTTTGCCAGAATGATGGACCCTGGTTAATAAATGCACCACGGCCATATATCTCTGAAGCCCATTTGCCTTTACCAATTACAGTATTGATATTTCCCTTAAGGATCATATCTCCTGCCTTAATACCGGTGAAATATAGCTTTCCACTTGCATTCCAGCCAAAACTTGTTCCAATCCTGTTTGCGAGACTACCGATAAGTGCATTGGATGATTCGTTCCAGTTAAGCGTATCAGCAAAAGTAAGAGTATCGTGGGTTGGCCTTATCTGACTAAAGACATTTAGTTCATTTGTTATTCCAATGCCAATATCAAGCTGGAATTTATTGTCTTCGCCCGAACTGAAATCAAAACGAAGAGTATTACGTAATACCCTGGAATATAGAGAATCAAATGTTGAAACGTTATTTTTGGATCCTGTAATATAAGTAGTATCATAGAACTCGTTACCAGGATAATCGTCGCTAAAGATCTTTTTACCATTCTCCCAGCTTAAGATATGCCTGAAGGTTCCTACTACCGACGACTTCTTTTTCGTATCCAGACTATCCGTAATTGCCTCCTTGCTACCTCCGCCAAGGCTATAACTTTGTACAAGTAGGAGGTCTTTGTACTTAAAAACCGACTCGGCATTACTCAATCCCCCAAGCTTGGTTGGCAGGTCCCGTGTATCAAGCACACCAATCTGAGTTTCATCTGATAAACCACCGTTTTCCATGCCTGTAAAACTATTCAACGACCAGGCTCCAAACATACGATACTTCTTTCCAAGGTAACTTGTATGAAAAGTAAAGGACCTGTCGTTAGTACTCTGGTAGGCATACTGTCCAAGACTGTAAATTACATCAAGATCGAGACCAAAATTCAGATACTGATTTACATTCTGTGAATGTCTTACACTGAATGTTTGCTCAGCCTCAGTTCTTCCTCCTCCGTAAGTGAAGATAAATTCCGAAAATGGTATCTGTGTGTCAACAAAGACTTTGTTGCTGGTACTATGCATATATGGCAGATAATGCCTGTAGATAAACCTGTCGGGATCGTTGTTTCTCTTAAAAAAATCCAGTTCCAGAACGGGCAAACCATAATTACCCAGATTTGAGTAAAACGGCGTACGCTGATCCAGTACTTTCTTAAATTGGAAGTCCGTTAACATGGTATCCATTGCAAGGGAAACTACCTCTGTATAATCTTCTGATAATGTGTACTGTGTTGTCTTACGCTTTATAGCAGTAGTGTCTCTCTGAGCAAAAGCTGGTGCTGCCACAGAGAAGATTACAAATAGTATCAGAGCGCGAAAATACATAGAGCAAATATAGGGAAAAATGCTATTTCTTAGAGTAATTTACTTCCTACGGTCGTGTTATTTGGACCTTCGGTGCGTAATTAGCTGCTAAAGCAGCGTAAATCATTACGCCACAGAGTGGCAACTTACTAATCAACGTTGTCGTTTAAATATGCATTATCATCACGCAACACTGGTTCGTCATCGTCCTCGCTAAGGGTGAAGGTTGATATTTCAGACTTATCATTATCGCCTGATTTGTCTATCTGTATATTCTTTCTTACAAAGGCCGGGACATCCTCAAACTCGTCGATATTATCTTTCATCGTCTTATTGGACAATCCTTCTTTCCTGAGAATATTCTGCATATGCTTCAATTTCCTGAGAGTTCCGTCGCCCTTTTTATCCGAATCGGAGTCTGAACTCAAAGCACTTACAACATCAAACTCAATAATACCCTGCTTTTCATCAAGGTCTTCATCGCTGATAAGCTTCTTACGCTTCTTAACCTCAATAACCTGTGGTTCTGTTTGCGTTGTAGATGTTGTAGTTACAGCTTCAGATCCTGTTTGCAAAGTCACCCTCTCCTTCTTATGAACCGGCTTATAAGGTTCAATTATACTATTTGGTTCAAAACCGGTGGCAATAACTGTAACACTCACGTTTTCTCCAAGTTCTTCATCGTTTGAGATACCTCTGATTATAAGTGCGTTCTCAGATGCTACATCATAGATATAATCTGTTATTTCTCCCAGCTCATCCATAGTAAGTTCGAACTCGCCTGTTCCGGATTTTACATTCAGGAGTATGCTCTTTGCACCGGTAATATCATTTGAGTTAAGAAGGGGTGAGTTAATGGCTTCGCCAATAGCATCAAGAGCCCTGTTTTCTCCTGAAGAAAAACCGGTTCCCATAACGGCCACTCCACTATCTTTCATAACTGTCTCAACATCAGCAAAGTCAACATTAATATAACCTGCTTCGGTAATAATTTCGGTTATCCCCTTTACGGCCTGCGATAGCACATCATCTGCCTTGGCAAAAGCAGTAGAAACACTCTGGTCGCCATAAATCTCGCGCAGTTTCTCATTATTAATTACAAGAAGTGAATCAACACATTCTGTAAGTTCAGCAATACCATCTATGGCATTCTTAATTCTAATTCTTCCTTCCGACTTAAAGGGGATGGTAATAACAGCAATAGTGAGAATCCCGGCATCTTTACATGCTTTAGCAATCACAGGAGTAGCTCCGGTACCTGTACCACCGCCCATACCGGTGGTAATAAATACCATGCGCGTATTGCCTGAAAGTGCAGCCATTACATCATCGATGTTTTCTTCCGCAGATTCTCTGCCAGTATCTGGTTTGCTTCCTGCTCCCCTGCCCTCTGTAAGGGCCTCTCCAATCTGCACCTTAAGCGGTACTGGACTCTCTGTAAGCGCCTGGGAATCGGTATTGCATATCACGAAATTTACATCCTTGATACCCTGATTAAACATATGGTTTACGGCATTATTACCTCCACCACCTATCCCAAGTATTTTTATTATTGATGATCTCTCTACAGGAAGATCAAAATTCATCAGTTCATCAGACATGATACAAGTATTTAAGTATTAATAATAGTCAGTATATAGCAGTAATAGTTCCTATTTAGTTGATACTCTGATCTTCGGTTTCAAACATCTTTCCGAGACTCTGTTTTAGCTTTTCTGTCCAGGGGATCTTATTCCCTGTTTCTTCAGAGTATGCCTCATCGTGATCGATAAGCTCTTTTTCTTTCTCGTTTCCATCGGCCAGTTTTTCTACTTCAGCCCTGGTTCCGGCATTAAAAGTACTTTTAAAAGTCTCCAGGTAATCAAAACCTCTCATAATAAGGCCTACACTGGTGGCAAACATAGGCTGGTTAATTTCTTCTCTTGATTCACCAGAGAGGTTTTCGTTTGGAAGGCCTACACGCACATCCATTGCTGTTTTAAACTTAACTAGTTGAGGCAGGTGCTTTAACATTGATCCTCCCCCGGTAAGAACCACCCCGGCCGAAAGTTTATCGGCATAACCGGAGCTCTGAATCTCAAAGTTAACTGCATCGATAATCTCCTCCATTCTCGACTGAATTATATAGGCAAGGCTCTTAAAGGAAATCTCTTTGGGCTCGCGTCCGCTAATACCCGGAACGGATACAACCTTATCCTCGGGAGCAATATCACCAAGCGCCGATCCGTATTGAAGCTTAAGCTGCTCGGCAAATCGATTCAGGATAGAACATCCTTCTTTGATATCCTTTGTAACAACATTTCCTCCAAATGGAATTACTGCTGTATGCCTGATAATCTTATCATAGTAAACAGCTACATCTGTTGTACCTCCTCCAATATCAACAAGTACTACTCCGGCTTCTTTCTCGTCGTCGGTAAGCACTGCGTCTGCAGAAGCAAGTGGTTCAAGAATAAGATCCTTCACGTTAAGACCCGACTTCCTGATACACTTCTCAATATTCTTGGCTGAGGCAACCTGTCCGATTACAATATGGAAGTTAGCTTCGAGCCTTCTGCCACACATACCGATCGGATTTTTAACACCGGTTTCGTTATCAACAATAAAATTCTGCGGAATAACGTGGATTATCTCCTCACCAATCTCAATTGGAATCTTATGCATATCCTGCGTAAGATTAAAAACGTCCTCCTTTTGAATCTCATCATCACTGGATTCACGGTTAATATAGCCACGGCTTTTCATACTTTTGATATGCTGACCGGCTATACCTACAAATACATCCGTGAATGCCACATCCGAACGTTTTTGTACATCTGCAACGGTTTTTGTAATAGCACCAACTGTTTCCTCAATATTAAGTACAACCCCTCTCTTTACTCCGTTTGAAGGTGCCTTACTTAATCCAAGGATCTCTATCTTACCGTTCTCGTTTTTCTTTCCGACAATGGAAACAATCTTCGTTGTGCCAATGTCGATTGCTGCTACATACTGCTCTCTTTGTTTCATAATGTTACTAAATATGGGTTTACTGCTTATTATCGTTTTTTACATACTATTTGTCCTTCGTACATCAGGTTAATCTCCCTGTAGGAATTCCATCCCACATCATGAATTGCGTCCTTGTAAAATGCTTCCAGGTTTTTCAATCTCTGTCTGTATCCCTCCGGATTACCCAGTTTTATTACCTGGTTACCCACTCTTGGGATTAATTCAACATTACCATCTTCAGAGACCCAAAGCTGTTCGAACTGACTGCTCCATAAATCATGAGAATTTATCTCTTTAACAAGATCCAATATCTCAACAAGAAGCTCTGTTTTAGCTAATGAGTTTACATTGCCCTTATTAATAGCCTTATCGGGCACAGATATTGCTCCCGACACAACCAGAACCCTGGGCGTATAATCGGAACTATGATCTATTATTACACCTGTATCATCGATATAATAACTATTGCCGTATGAGGTAATAATTCTTACGATTGGATCTCTCTGATCTGCTTCAACATGCAAGGTTCCGTCTATAGTACTATATACTTCTACCGAACTGAGTTCATTTATCTTTTTTAGTTGGGTTTCTATCGATTCAATATTTATCTCACCCAAAGGAGTGCCAAGTCTCAGATTATCATCATTATGTATCAACGAGAAAAGCATATCTGAGCTAACAAGAGCATTGTCCAGTGAATCTTTAATATCTATTTCTATCCTTTTGCAATTCTCCCTGTATGCAATATCAGCGACAAAAGAGGGAGATACAATCATATAGATTGCAAGAGGGAACCACCATATAAATTTGAGCAATCTCATCTCTTAATTGTCTTTATAAATTCTTCAACAGGCGCAACCATAGTGTCAATATCTCCAGCCCCAACAGTTAAAACTATATCAAGGTCGATAGTACTCAGGTACTTTATCAGTTCATCCTTCTCCAACACTACCTTATTTTTACCCTGAATCTTATCCAGAATCAAATCTGAACTCACTCCTTCAATTGCTTCTTCCCTGGCAGGATATACAGGTAACAGAATAATATTGTCGGCCAAAGCTAACGATGCGGCAAATCCTTCTGCATGATCCCTTGTACGACTATAAAGGTGGGGTTGGAAGACTATTGTGATTTTTCTGCCAGCATAAAATTCTTTTACAGAATTAATAAAGTAATCCAGTTCTTTCGGATGATGAGCATAATCATCTATATATACTATTTCTCTGCTATCAATCCTGATATCAAAACGTCTCTTTACTCCCTTGAAATGAATAAGAGCCTTCCTTATCTCGTAATCGCTTACTCCGGCAAGGGTAGCCAGCGAAATTGCTGCGAGCGTATTCTCAAGCATCATTTTTCCTGGAGAAAGTGAAATAAAATCATTTAGCTCACCCAATGGTGTTATAAGATCGAAGTGAAAAGCACCTTTTTCCTGCCTCAGATTTACAATCCTGAAATCAGAATCATCGTCTAAGCCATAGGTATAAACCGACACATGCGTAAGACTCTTAATCTTAGATCTTATGCTGTTATGTACCACAAGGCTCCCATCCTCTCGAATAAGTGATGCGAAATAGTTAAAGGCCTCCAGCATATTATCGTAATTCCCGTATATGTCCAAATGATCTGCGTCGAGGGATGTGATAAGTGCCAGGTAAGGCTCAAGATGATGAAAGGACCTGTCGTATTCGTCGGCTTCAATAATCGTGATATTGCTGTCACCCAGGATAAGGTTAGTATCATAATTCTTTGATATCCCACCCAGGAAGGCAGAACAATCTACAGACGATTGTTTCAAAAGATGAGCAGTAAGCGTAGATATACTTGTTTTACCATGTGTACCGGCGATAGCAATAGTATTACTCTTTTTTGATATCTCGCCAAGGATCATGGCCCTCTTATATATCTTAAAACCACCGGATGTAAAATGCTTAAACAAAGCACTGTCCGAAGGGATGGCAGGGGTGTATACTATTAATGTGTTTGAGGGATTCAGAAAACTATCAGCCACATATTTAAGATTGTCTTTATACTGAATATCGCATCCTTCTTCGCTTAGGCTAAGGGTCAGCCTGGTTTCTGTAAGGTCGTAACCTCCAACATTAAAACCTCCAAAAATAAAATACCTGACAAGAGCACTCATCCCTATGCCACCTGCACCAAGGAAATAAATATTCTCTATGTCTTTAAATATGCTCATTAGCTTAGTTTCAATACTTCTTCAGCAATCCTCTTATCAGAATCATATATTGCCAGTTTTTTAATATTCTTGCTTAGTACCGCGCCCCTTGCTTTATCTTCAGCAATAGCAATAATCTCATTAATCAATTTCTTTTCAGATTCTATATCCGGTATCATTAAAGCAGCATCTTTATCCTTCAGTGCCATAGCATTTTTCGTCTGGTGGTCCTCGGCTACGTTTGGCGAAGGTACCAGCACTACTGGCCTGCCAGCAATACAAAGCTCTGATATGGTTCCTGCACCTGCCCTTGATATTATAACATCCGCTATAGAGTATGCCATATCCATCCTGTCAATAAAACCCATCACCTTCATATTTTCGCAGGCGAGATGCGAGCTGGCATGTCTCATTTCATCAAAATAATAACGACCGGTCTGCCACAGCAGTTGATAGTCTTTATCGCAAATCGCCTTAAGACCGGCAAGCACACTTTTATTTATTGTTCCTGAGCCCAGCGATCCTCCTAAAACAAGTATTATCTTCTTATCATCTTTAAGTCCGAAATGAAGTAGTGCCTTATCTTTCTCGCTCGTATTATTTGCAATATCTTCCCTTACAGGATTTCCTGTAAACACAATCTTCTCTTTTGGGAAATAGCGATCCATACCGTCATAGGCAACACATATCCGGGCGGATTTTTTAGCTAATAAGCGGTTTGTTACTCCTGCGTAAGAGTTCTGTTCCTGGATCAATGTCGGAATACCAGCCGCTGCCGCTTTTCTGAGTACCGGTCCACTGGCGTATCCTCCAACACCAACCACAACATCCGGTTTAAAATCCTTCAGAATCTTATTGGCCATTCGAAGGCTCTTCATTAGGTTAATCATTACCCGGAAATTTTGCAGGGTAAGCTTCCTTTTTATTCCCTCTACCGGGAGTCCAATAATCCTATAACCTGCTGCCGGCACCTTCTCCATCTCCATTCTTCCCAAAGCGCCCACAAAGAGAATTTCCATTTCAGGATCAATCCGCTTAAGCGCGTTAGCAATAGACAATGCCGGAAAGATATGTCCCCCCGTGCCACCACCACTTATAATGATTCTCTTATGTTGTTGCTCCTTCATATATTACTTCATCTTGTTCTGCTACTTCATCTTCTTCCTCGATTATTTCCTGCCTGGCCTTTGCATTAACCACCCGGCTTACACCAAGTATGGCACCCAGTGAGATACTGGTTATACCCATAGATATTCTACCCCAGCTGATCATTGGAAGTGTTTGTCCTGTAACCGGGATTAATCCAACCGCCACAGCCATATTTACAATAGCCTGTACAACTATCATTATTGTTAATCCCAGCACGAGAAAGGCAGGGAAAGCGGTTTCACATTTACGGGCAATGGCAATGCCCCTGAACAGTAGAATAAGGTATAAAAACAGAAGAGGCAGAGCTCCGAAAAGGAGTCCGTACTCTTCAATAATAATTGCAAAAATAAAGTCTGAGTTCGACTGTGGCAGCATATTTCTCTGAACACTATTTCCAGGAGCTTTCCCAATTAATCCCCCCGTAGCAATCGCAATCTTGGCCTGGTTGGCCTGGTAGTCGCCGTCGCCATCATCTTCGCCAGAGACGAAATTCTCTATCCGTGCCTTCCATGTTGAAACCCTGCTGGTATCAGTTGTTGCATCGAGGATTACTGCAAATAATATAACAGCCGCCAGGCCGATACCGATCCATGCAAATATAAATTTCAGTGGCACTCTACCAACAAAAAGGATTATCATACATATCCCGAATATAAGGAGTGCGGTACTAAGGTTCTGAGGTAATATCAGTGCACAAATAATCCCTATCGGAACAATAAACACCCTTGTTGTAAGCTTAAAGTCATTCAGGTCGTGCAGCTGTCTCGATAACATACGAGCCAGATAAATAACCAACGAAACCTTGGCTACATCGGAGGTCTGGATCCTGAAATCTGTACCGGGTATAATAAGAGATCTTGCTGCTTCATTTACCCGAACACCAATAATTAGTGTAAGTATTAGCAACACGATAGATACAAGCACAAAAAACCCGGCAAGCTGGAAAAATACTTTCGTTGGTAAATGATGAACTATAAGTATTATTATAAGACTGGCAAAAATCATAAGTATTTGCCACTTAAGGAAATATCCGGTATTACCACCATGACTGGCAAAGGCTACGCTTACAGAAGAACTGTAAACTGCAAGCAGTGAATAAACCAGGAATACCACAATCAATCCCCAGATTATCCGGTCGCCTTTAAAGATATTTCCAAATCTTACTGTCATCAATTTTTATATTAGAGGTTTCTTACAGCCAGCTTAAACTGTCTTCCCCTGTCTTCATAATCATTAAAAAGATCAAAGCTTGCACATGCCGGCGACAACAATACGGTATCACTTTCTGAAGCCAGGTAGTAGGCCGATTTAACAGCCTCTGCCATAGATTCGGTCTCTACAATAGTAGGCACAACTCCATCGAAGGCTTTAAGTATTTTTGCATTGTCAACGCCAAGGCATACAATGGCTTTTACTTTTTTTGAGGCCAGATCGTTTAATTCTGAATAATCGTTACCCTTATCAACACCACCTGCAATCCACACTACTCTCTTGTCCATACATTCAAGAGCATACCAGGTAGAATTAACATTTGTTGCCTTGGAATCGTTTATAAACTTTATCCCATGTACGGTTAGCACAGATTCGAGCCTGTGCTCAACGCCCTGAAAATCCTGAAGGCATTCTCGTATTACCTCCTTCCTGATATTAACCAATTTCCCTGCTATTGATGCCGCCATGGAGTTGTAGGTGTTATGACGGCCCTTTAAGGCTAATTCATGAATTGACATAAGTTGATCTATTTGATTGTGGATATTTAAGCTAAGTTGATCTTTGTCGGCAGTGGCAGCCATCCCTTCTGTTTGAGAGTCTGAGAATGGCATAAGGGTGGCAGAAATATCACGCCTGGATATTTCCTCTGTCAGGATAGGATCATCGGCCCAATAAATAAGATAATCGTCTTTAGTCTGATTATTGCAAATCCTGAACTTTGAATCTATATAGTTTGATAGTTTATTGTCGTAACGATCCAGATGGTCAGGTGTAATATTCATCAGGACAGCTATATCTGCTTTAAAATCATACATACCGTCCAGCTGGAAACTGCTTAACTCAATAACGAAATAGTCGTAGTTATTTCTTGCAACCTGCCAGGCATAGCTCTCTCCAACATTGCCTGCCAGGCCAACATTTAAACCGGCTGCTTTCAGAATATGATATATTAGTTTAGTAGTGGTTGTTTTGCCATTGCTCCCACTTATGCAGATTTTAAAAGCCTTACAGAATTTCCCTGCGAATTCAATTTCTGATATAATTGGAATATTAAGGTTCCGGGCTTTTACTAACAGAGGCGCACTGTCTGGTATACCAGGACTCTTGATTATTATATCAGCATCGAGTATTATGTCTTCGCTATGCTTGCCTTCCTCGAATACGATAGCATTCTCGTGTAGTACTGCCCCATACTTTTCCTTTATAGCTCCGCTGTCAGACACAAATACATCGTATCCTTTATCGAGAGCCAGAATCGCCGATCCTGTTCCGCTTTCACCCGCACCTAATATGACCGCCTTTTTATTCACTTCGTTCTGTTATGCGTTTCGCGTTTTTCGTTTTACCTTATCTTAAGCGTCACCACGCTCAATACCGCCAGTATTATTGTTATTATCCAGAACCTCGTAACAATCTTAGGTTCCGGGAATCCTTTTTTCTGAAAATGATGATGAAGGGGTGCCATTAGAAAAACCCGTCGTCCGACACCAAATTTTCTCTTAGTTCTTTTAAACCATGCTACCTGAACAACTACCGATAAGCTCTCAGCAAAAAATACAAAGCAGAGTATTGGGATCAACAATTCCTTGCGTATAATAATTGCAAATACAGCTATTATACCACCTATGGCCAGACTGCCCGTATCTCCCATAAATACCTGGGCAGGATAGGAGTTATACCACAGAAAGCCGATGGCGGCTCCGATAAAGGCACCCGCAAATATCATTAGTTCACCTGTATTGGGGATATACATTATATCCAGGTAGGTAGAGTAGATAATATTACCCGAGACATAGGCCAGGATACCCAGAGTAACAACCATTATTGCCGATGTTCCTGTTGCCAGTCCGTCCAGACCATCGGTCAGATTCGCCCCGTTTGATACAGCTACTACAATAAATATAACTACTACCACAAAGATCAACCAGCCCCAGACCTGTCTCTTTTCCTTATCTACAAAAGGAACAAGCCAGGAATAATCGAACTCATTGTTTTTTACAAAAGGGATTGTGGTCTTAGTCCCTTTAATATCCTTAGAGCTGTAATCCAAATCCGCCTGCTGATTCGAAGATGAGATTGCCTCAATCATCTGGGAGGTCTCAATATCGTTAAGCATAGTAATTTCCCTTATAACAGCATCGTCGCTTACATACAATGTTACACCTACCACCAGACCAAGAATAATCTGACCCAGGATCTTAAATTTTCCTGCCAGTCCTGCCTTATTCTTTTTAAATATTTTAATATAATCGTCAACAAACCCAATAAGTCCTAGCCATAGAGTCGTTACAATCATTAGTATTACATAGACATTATCGAGTTTTGCAAAAAGAAGGGTAGGAATAATGATCGACAGGATTATTATTATCCCACCCATAGATGGTGTTCCCTCCTTTTTATACTGTTCTACCAGATCAAGATCACGAACCACTTCACCAATTTGCTTTCTCTGCAGATACCTGATTATCTTCTTCCCGACAAGCAAGGATATTAGCATGGAAGTAATTATCGCAGCCGCGGTTCTGAACGAAATATATCCAAACATACCCGCACCGGGCACATTCAACTCATCAAGGTATTCAAACAGATAGTACAACATAGCTCTCCTCTTACTCGTTACAATTAAAGTTCTTGCGTATCTCTTCTCTGTCGTCAAAATGGGACTTAACCCCATTTACTTCCTGGTAGGTCTCGTGTCCTTTCCCTGCTACCAGGACTATATCTTTTTCACCTGCCAGCATCAGGGCAGTCTTTATAGCTTCTCTCCTGTCGGTAATCTTCAGTACTTTTCGTTTTAAGTCAGCACTAATACCCGACATCATATCATCTAATATTGCCTCAGGATCCTCGTCCCTCGGATTATCCGATGTAAGCACCACCCTGCTACTATTCTCAGCAGCGATAGATGCCATTATTGGTCTCTTGGTTTTATCCCTGTTACCACCTGCACCTACAACCGTTATTACTGATTCGCCTTCTTCCCTGATCTTGTTGATTGCATCCAGTACATTCTCCAAAGCATCGGGAGTATGAGCATAATCAACCAGGGCAGTCTTTCCACTCTTATCCCTTATTATCTCCAGCCGTCCCTCAACCGGATGCATAGAACTTATTGCTGTAAGGGCTTCTGTTGTGTCAACTCCAAGCTCCATGGCAGCCGCATAAACAGCCAGCAGGTTAGAGGCATTAAAATCACCGATAAATCTTGTTGACACCTCTTTGCCGTCAATACTTAGCAACATACCTTCAAATCTAGCCTCGAGTATTTTACATTTGTAATCGGCTCCACCCTTGAGTGCATATGTCTTTGATTTTGCCTTAGTGTTTTGAAGCATTACACTTCCCCTTCGATCGTCAGCATTAACAAGGGCAAATGATGTAGCTGCCAGCTGATCGAAAAAACTTTTCTTGGCAGCTATATAATTGTCGAACGTAAGATGGTAATCGAGATGGTCGTGAGAGAGGTTGGTAAAAATTCCACCTTCATATACTAAGCCATCGGTACGATGTTGATCGAGAGCAATGGAACTGACTTCCATAAAGGCATAATCACATCCATCATCCACCATCTGACTGAGTATACTGTTAAGCTGAATTGGATCAGGAGTGGTATGTGAGGCAGGCAGGGAACGCTTGAAGATCTTATTTCCTACTGTTGACAGAAGTCCTGATTTATAACCCAGAGAATTAAACAGATCATATAGTAGGCTGGCGATAGTTGTTTTACCATTGGTTCCCGTTACTCCTACCAGCTTAAGCTTCGAAGATGGATTATCAAAATAAGCTCTTGCGATATAAGCCAGTGCAAGGGCTGAATTTTCGACAAGCACCCAGCATAAATCCTCATCCGGATTCTCGGGTAGTACTTCACACACAATAGCTACGGCACCGGATTTAACTGCCTGTGAAATATATAGGTGACCATCGGTAATTGTTCCTCTTACCGCAACAAAGAGATCACCGTCCGATACTTCGCGTGAATCGAAACAGATTTTTGATATAGTTCTGTTACAATCTCCAAGTACGGAAAGTGTTTTGATATTCTCCAGTATGTTAAGAAGCTCCCTCATTTACATTTTCATTTCAAGCTCAATTACATCGCCCTTTCTTATTCTTGTGCCCGGCATAATGCTCTGCTTTATGACTCTGCCCCTACCGCTTGCTCTTACTTTAAGCCCCCTGTTTTCGAGCAGGTAGAGAGCGTCTCTTAAACCCATCCCTGTAGCATCAGGCACAAGGTTTTCTATTAAGGTCTGTTCTTTAAATATCAGGGTATCAAGTTCCACAAGTTCACCGGCCTTGGGTAAATGCCCGAGCTGATGGATGATGAAGCCCCCCACAGACTCATAAGGACCGTCAGGCAGTTCCACCCCAAAAAAAGACTCGACATCTTCTATGTCCTCCTTGGCATAAATCATGAGGCTGCCGTCCTGCATGGCCCGCCACTGGGGCTCATCCTTGTCATACTCATCATCAATCTCACCGACAATTTCTTCCAGCACATCTTCCAGGGTAATCAGGCCAC
>RCNF010001036.1_pt1 | contig 14607 bp, 12 predicted proteins | sample 2041311 | NCBI WGS metagenome assembly RCNF01 (sample SAMN09708228, study PRJNA481090) | Marine sediment metagenome, whole genome shotgun sequencing project. | biome: marine sediment; feature: ocean; material: sediment; isolation source: Sewage treatment plant 2 marine sediment (STP2) ... | reverse complement strand
TCGGTGCGGTAGCCGCCTTCATCGTGACGTTTTACACCCAGGATCCCTGGTTGGGGGTTATGGCCGCCATCCTGGCGGGCATGATGATCTCCGTCATTCATGCCTTTGCTTCGGTGAGCCTGCAGTCAAACCAGGTGGTTTCCGGTCTGGCGCTGACCATGCTGGGGTTGGGTATGTCCAGTCTGGCGGGTAAGCCTTTCGTTGGTAAATCGTTGGTCACCAAAATGAATACCGTTGCCATACCGTATCTTGCCGATATCCCGATTGTGGGGAAGATATTTTTTGATCAGAGCCCCTTTTTTTACATGGCGCTTCTGTTGGCGCTGGCAGCATGGTTTATCCTGGAATACACGGAACTGGGGATTAAAATCCGTTCAACCGGTGAAAACCCGAAAGCGACCGAGGCCCAGGGCGTCAATGTATCCCTTGTCCGTTATGGATGCATCATTGTCGGCGGTGGTTTTTCCGGCCTGGCCGGTGCTAACCTCTCCATCTCCTACAGCAAATTATGGATCGAGGGCATGACGGCCGGCAGGGGGTGGATTGTTATCGCCCTGACGATTTTTGCACTATGGAATCCCATGCGGGCCATAATCGGGGCTTTTTTATTCGGGGGGATTTTCTCCCGCCTACGGGAACCGGCTCTCTTCGGTCATGGACATCAAATTCCGGAACGGGAACCCGGACGAGTATGATTTCCAGGCCGATTTCAGCATGGCTGGCTTCGGCCTGATCGCCGAGGGCCCGCTGCCGGGCGCCAAGAACTCCTGGATGATCTCTGGACGGCACAGCTACCTGGACCTCATCGCTAAGTACTTTAACGTAGGCGTGGCCCCTTCCTGGAGCGACATCCAGGGGAAGGCGACACTCGACCTCTCCGCCAGCAGCAGCCTCACCCTGCTGGGAGTCTGGGGGGACGACAAGAGCGGCTGGGATCGCGGCAAATCCCTGGAGTTAGGGGATTCGAGCTACGGCTATCACGACGCCGTGAACAGCGCGCTGGGCTTCAACTGGTTCAAGGCCTGGGGGTCCAATGGCTACTCGAATACGTCGCTTTCCCGTTCCCATATCAAGTACGACATCAACTTCAGCGACACCGCCTCAGATGCCCTGATCTTCCAGAACGACAGCTGGGAGCAGGCCTACACCCTCCGTAACGTCAACTATCTCCGCATCTCGGATAGACACAGGTTCAACTTCGGGGTGGAGGTCCAGTACCTCGATACACACAACGATTATGCGCTGGGTGCCGGTATCGACGTCGCGGGCAATCCCTATCCGGATATCCACGTCGATGTCCGGCAGGATTCGGGCCGCTATGCCGGCTTCCTCAACTACACGCTGAATCCTGCCAACCGGCTGAGCCTGAACCTGGGCATGCGGCTGGATCATCTCTCGTTTAACCGCAACACAAATGTCTCTCCGCGCGCCTCACTGTCCTACAGAGTTTCCGGGCGCACCTCCCTGAATGCCGCAGCAGGTGTCTTCTTTCAAAACCTGCCCAACCTCCTGCTCCTTCAGAACGAGGCCCACCGCAGCCTCAAAGATCCCATGGCCCTGCACTACGTGCTGGGCCTCAACCACATGCTCACCGAGAGCACACGCTTCACGATCGAGGGCTATTATAAGGATTACCGCTATATGCCCCTCGACTCACAGCAGCCCGGCCTGTTCATCCTGGACGAGATCTACTACAACGGATTCTACACGTACCACGAGCGGTTGGAGGATGTGGGAAGGGCCCACTCCTACGGCGTGGAGGTCATGATCCAGAAGAAGCTGGCGGATCGGCTCTACGGCCTGGTCAGTGCCTCCTATTTCCGTACGTTCTACCGGGACCAGGGAGGGGATTGGCGTCCGCGTGGGTATGACAACAGGTTCATCGTCGCCGTCGAAGGAGGATACCGGCCTGGCCGTTTCTGGGAGTTCAGCTGCAAGTGGAACTATGCCGGCGGCGTGCCCTACACGCCCTTCGACCTGGAGGCCTCTGAGGCCGCAAACAGCGGCATATTCGACCTGGCCCGGATCAACGGCGAGCGGCTGGAGCCCTACCATTCATTGAATCTGAGGGCGGACAAGCGCTTCCACTTCGGGCGCTCGAATCTGACCCTGTACTTCAGCGTATGGAACGTGTACAACCGGAAAAACACCGCGTTCATCTTCTGGAACACGCTGGAAAACCAGCCGGACGTCGAGAATCAGTGGGGGTTGCTTCCCATCCTCGGCCTCGAATTCGAATTCTAGCCTGAATCATCTATAAGAATTGCTGATATATGATATAAAAACACGGTTAAAATGATCGGCAATTCTTACCCTCCGGGCGGGCCAATTTCATCCCCTTTGTATCGTTGAGGCATGTTCGCGGTAGCACACTACAGCTTCACCTGCCTCGCCTCACAAATGGGTGAACTTGGCCCGTGGATGATCCAGCGGCGTTATTTTATTATCGTTGGAAGACGACCTTGCCACCGACGATGGTGATGTCCACCTTGGACTGCATGATCTGGTCGTGCGAGATGGTCATCAGGTCCTGATCGAAGATGACCATGTCGGCCAGGTAGCCCTCCATGAGCTTACCCTTGCGGTCCTCCATGAACTCGGCATAGGCAGCGCCCAGCGTGTAGAGCTCGATGGCTTCCTCCATGCTGAGCTTCTGGTCTGGGAACCAGCCCTCGCCCTCTTCCCCGGCCCGGTCTTTGCGGCTTACGGCCGCGTAGAGGCCCTCCAGCGGGTCGATGGGCTCGACCGGCCAGTCCGTGCCGAAGGCGAGCTTGGCGCCGGCATCCAGGAGGCGACGCCAGGCATACGCACCGCGGCAGCGCTCCAGTCCGATGCGCTTCTCGGCGAACCGCTTGTCGGTGATGCAGTGCGTGGGCTGCATGGAGGCGATCACCCCCAGCTCGGCGAATCGCGGGATGTCTTCATCGATCAGGATCTGGGCGTGCTCGCTGCGGTGGCGGGCATCGCGCTCGCCGTTCACCTCGCGGGCCTTCTGCACCGCGTTCAGGACGAAGTTGTTGCCCTTGGTGCCGATGGCATGGGTGCCGGTCTGGAATCCGTGCGCGTCCGCAGCCACGATGCGTCGCTCGAAATCCTCATACGGCATCATGGGCAGGCCGCTGGTATCGGGATCGTCCTCGAAGGGCTCGAACATGAGGGCCGTGCCCGAACCCAGGGTGCCGTCGATGAAGATCTTGAGGTAACCAAAGCGGATCCAGTCGTCGCTCTGGGGGTACTCCTGCCGCAGATCCTCCAACCGGGCATATCCCTCTTCCCTGTTCGGCAGGGACATGTTCACGGTGAAGCGGGCGGTCAGGCGGCCCTCGTTCCTGTAGCGCAGGAACTGCTCGAAGCCTCCGTTCAGCTGCTGGACACTGGTCACTCCCGTCTCCCGGGCGGCCTTGAGCGCCAGTTCCAGGGCCTGGTCCGACCTCTCCCTCCTCTCCTCTGAAGTCAGTGTCACGGACGAGGAGACCTTGAGCAGCCCCGAGGCCCCTTCCTTAAAGATGCCGGTTGGCTCTCCGGTCTCGGGATCCCGCATGATGGCCCCGTTGGGAGGATCGGGAGTGTCCTTGGTGACGCCGGATTCGCGGATGACATAGCTGTTGACCCAGACCGAGTGGCCGTCCGCCCGGCTCAAGACCACGGGATTGTCTGGGGCCACGGCGTCCAGGATCTCCTTGGTGGGCCATTTCTTATCTGGAAAGGTCTCGTGTTCCCAGCCGCGGCCCCGAATGAGCTCGCCCGCCTTGGAATGTTCCACGGCGTCGGCCACCATCTGTTTGATCGTGTCCGTTTCGTGGACATAGCGGAAGTCCAGCTGCATCAGGGAGGTCCCTCCCCCCGTGAAGTGGATGTGGGCGTCGTTGAGCCCGGGGATCAGCAGCCGCCCCCCCGCATCGATGACCTCGGTCGTGCCTTCCTCGATGTATTGCTCGATCTTCGCGTTCGAGGTCACGGCCAGGATGACCTCTCCCTTTACGGCGATGGCCTCGCCGCGGGGATTGTCCTTGTCGATGGTCACGATCTTGGCGTTCTTTATCACCAGGTCGGCCGGTGGGCCTTCATATCCGGCAGTGCAGCCGAACAGCCCGACCAGGGCGATGAGTGAACCTAAAACCAAAGGAATCCGTTTGCGCATGGGTTTCTCCCTCAATGAAGTGGTGTCAAGGCGGGGACAACCTTATTATACCCACACTATTTTTTCAAGTTCTTGCGATTTCGGAGCGGTTCGTGTCAAAGGCCGGGATTTGGGATAGAATGAAGGGGTGATTCCTGTAAACCAAAACCATGATGGTCTCGTCTAAGAGGGGGAAAACAAAAAAACCAATGGAAGCCCATGTACTTGCCGAACGTGTTTGCCAGGGAGATCTTTCCGCCTTCCAGGGGCTGGTCGATCAGTTCAAAAAGAAGGTCTATTTCCTGGCTTACGACATCGTGGGCGACCATCACGAGGCCGAGGATGTCTCGCAGGAGGTCTTCATCAAGGTCTACCGCTCGCTGGGAAGTTTCCGGAGGGATGCCAAGATGAGTTCCTGGATCTACCAGATCGCGGTCAACAGCGCCATCGATCTCCTGCGCAAGCGCAAGGCCAAACCCAGCGTTAACCTGGAGGAGTTTGATCACATCGAGCTGCAGGATGCGCCCCGCGGCGCGGCCACAGCACCGGTGGATCCCGAGAGCAGTGCCGAGGCCGCCCTGCTGCAGGGCCGCATCGAAAAAGCATTGCACTCCTTGACGCCGCGGGAACGCGTGGTGTTTGCCATGCGGCACTACAACGATTTCAAGATCAATGAGATCGCCGATGTGCTCAAGGTCTCCTCGGGGACGGTGAAGAGCCTGCTCTTCAGAGCACTGCAGAAACTACGCCGGGAGCTCGCACTGTATCGAGGCGGCGGCTCCTGGGAGGTCAATCATGAATGAATGTGATAAATGCCGGAAGATGTTTGCCGATGCCCTGTCGTCCAGCCTGGAAAACAGCCCTAGAGGTGAGTTCGAGGCCCATCTCGGTCAGTGCGACCTCTGCCGCGAGGAGTACGGAGAATTCAAGGCCACGCTCCTGGATATGAAAGAGAGGGAACGCAGCGAGCCGGATTCGGCTTTCTGGGAGGGCTACTGGGACAGTCTCGAGAGCCGCATGCACAGGGAAAAGGTCCTCTACCAACCGCGGCCTTCCGGGCAGCGCCGTCCTTCCTGGGACTGGCTCCGGTTCCGTGTGCCGAACTGGGCATTCCAGGCTGGGGCAGCGGTGCTGCTGGTAGCAGTGGGGGTCCTGATCGGCAGGATGTGGCTGCTTCCCCCTTCAGCGGGAGTACAGACGGCCGCGCTCGCCGGAGAGGCCACAGCCCCGACTTCCATGGAGCTCGCCTCCCGCACTCAGAACTATGTGCAGCGGTCCAAGCTGGTGCTCATGGCCATCGTCAATTTCGACAGGGAGTCCGAGGACCCCTATACCCTGGACCTCCCCTACAAGCAGCAGCTCTCGCGCGAGCTGGTGCAGGAAGCCGACTGGCTCAAGCAGGGGCTTGCCGATGCCCGGGAACGGCGGCTCCAGGAGCTCGTGGCAGATCTCGAGGATATCCTCCTGCAGATAGCCAACCTGGAGGCGGGGGGGGGGATGGACGCCATTGAGCTGGTACAGACCGGCGTGCAGAGCCGCGGCCTATTCTTGAAAATGCATCTGGCGGAGGTCAACCGGCCCTGGGATGACCTGGGGGCCCGGACTGTTACTCCGCCGAAAACCGATAAGACCAAGATTTTTTAAGGAGCAGACGATGAAAAAAAGATCAAAACTAGTAGCGTTCGCGACGGTTATTCTATGGCTGACTGCGGGATGGATGTCCCCGGGAGTTAGGGCAGAGGAAGACCAGGACAAGGATGCGGTCGCCTACCGGGCCGCCTATAGATTGTACATGGAAGAGAACTGGAACGAGGCGGCCCGGGCGCTTGACGCCTTCGTGCAGGAATTTCCCGGGAGTGCCTATGTGGACGATGCGCAGTATTTCCGCTGCAGCGTGCGGGAAAAGAGGGAGGAAGCCCCGGAAGAGGTGTTTGCCTGCTACCAGAACTTCATCAAGGCCTACCCGGACAGCAGCTACGTGGACAATGCAAAATCCAACATGATCCGCATCGGCAACCAGCTGGCCAAGCAGGGCAAGACCCAGTACAAGACACTGATCCAGGGTTTCTATGAGGAGTCGGAAGAGGACATCAAGCTCGCAGCCCTGTACGCGCTGGAAGACATGGGAGATGAGGCGGCAATGGATGCCATCTTCGCGCTCTACGACGATTCCTCAGACAACAGGGTTCGGGCCCGCATCATCAACATTCTGGAGGACTTCGAATCGTCGCAGGCGCTTGAAAAGCTCAAGGAGATAGCCCGCAAGGAGAGCGATCCGGAGCTTCGCCGCCGGGCGGTCTATGCCATTGCCGATTGGGATGACGAGGCGCCTATCGATTTTCTGTTGGAGATCGCGCGCTCCGATTCCGATCCCAGGACCAAGCGGGCGGCCCTTTATGCTTTGGGAGATGCGGAAGATCCCGCCGCCATCCCGGTCCTGCGTGATATCGCCATCAACGAGGACGACGAGGAACTGGCGAAGGCTGCGATCCACGCGCTGGAGGACATCGACAGCCCCAAGGTCCTGCCAGCGGTCCTGGATGTCCTGAAGACCTCGAAACATCCCGAGGTGCGCAAGCAGGCTCTGTACACTCTGGAAGACCTGGACGGCGCCGAGGTGGAGCCCATCCTCCTGGAGATCATCCAGAAGGAAAATGACCCCGAGATGAAGCAGGCGGCCTTGTACGTGCTGGCCGACATTGGCACAGAGAGGTCTGCGGACATGCTGATCGAGATCATGCGGACCAGCGACGATCCTAAGATGAAGAAGGTCGCTCTGTACGCTCTGGAAGACGTGGGCAGCGAAAAGGCGGCCCGGGTCGTCTACGAGACGGCCCTGAGCGGCGAGGACGAGGAGCTGGCCCGCGCGGCCGTGCACACGCTGGAAGACATCGTGGATGAGGACCAGCCCGACATGTTCCTTGAGATCTACCGCAAGGCCAAGTTCCCATCGGTCCGGCGCTCGGCCCTCCACGTGCTCGAAGACATGGGCGACGAGATGTCGGTCAAGGTCCTGGGCGAGATCCTCAAGACCGAGAAGGAGCCGGACCTGAGGCGGTCGCTCGTCTATTCGTTGGGGGAGACCGGGAGCGATGAAGCGGTCCCCATCCTCCTCGACATCGCCCTGAACGATACGGACAACCGGATCCGGGCCTCGGCCGTGTCCGCTCTGGGGGAGATAGGGACGCCCAAGGCGCGTGAGGCGCTGCTCAAGGTCCTGGAAAAGAAGTGAAGCCGTGCCAGAGGCTTAAAATGAATCATCGATCGAGAATCCTGTCCCTTTTAGTACTTGCGGCCCTCTCTCTTTCCATGGCGGCGTTCGGTGAGAGTGGAGAGGTCTATCGTCATCCCGATCCCCAGGAGAGCCTGGCGTCGCGCTGGGCCTGGGCCCAGGATCAGGCCGGGCGCCTGTCTGCAAACGATGGTTTCTGGGTCGGGTATTCCCTCAAATTCCTCATGCGGGAGTTCACCTATTATATTTCCGAGGGATCCTCCAGCTTCACCACAACGAGTTTGCACCGCAGGATCCCGATCGGTGTGACGCTGCAGGAGTGGATACACGGTCGGCCCAGCGCTGAGAGGACCTCCGATGAGGAGGCCTTGAAGGAACTGGCCCGGCAGGCCCTGGAAGAGGGGGACGTGCCCTATTCTCAGCAGAAGAAAGTCTGGAAGGATGTGGCCCTGCTGTTCCGGTTCGATCCCAGGGATCCCCAGCATCCGGCCCAAATCCGCTACAGCAGCCTGGATGTCCCCTTCGATGTGGACGGCCTCCCGCTGTTCTGGCTGGAACCGGCCGAAGATGAAGAGAGTTTCGATCTCGTCCGCGGGATGTTCGATCGGGAGGAGGATCTCAAGCGGAAGAAACGGCTGCTGGGCGCAATCGGATTTCATTCCGATTCCGAGCGTGTGGTTTCCTTCCTGGCGGGTGTGCTGCAGAGCCGGGCTCCCGACGAGCTGCGCGCTCGGGCGACCTCGGAACTCGAGGACCATCCCATCCCCCGGTCCCTCGAACTCTTAAAAGAGACCGCTTTTGAAGACCGCTCCCTGGATGTCCGCAAGCGTGCCGTGAGCGCCTTGGAGGACTTGGAGATGGAGGGTGCCGTGGATGTCCTGATCGAGCTGGCGCGGCGCAGCGACCATCCCGACATCCGCAAACGCGCAATCTCCACCCTGGGCGACCTGGCCTCTCTCAAGGCCGCCGAGGCCCTCGTGGAAATTGCCTACAACGATCCTGAGGCCGACATTCAGCGGCGCGCTGTCTATGCCCTGGAAGACCTGCCCAATAACGAGGGGGTCCCATACCTGATCGAGATCGCCCAGACGCACTCCCATCCCCGGGTGCGCAAGAGCGCCATCCACTGTTTGGGGGACTCAGGCGACCCACGCGCCCTGGAGGCCCTCATCGCCATCCTTAAAAAATAGCTGGAGGACGTCTCCCCAGGGGTACCCCAGCTCCTATTTTCCCTGTCCATTCCTGCAAGTTTGCGATATTTTCTATCAAGGTGTCCCTTTGGGGAACGCCTCCCAGTGAAATCTCGTATCTAGATAAGAGGAGGCTGCTATCATGATCAGGTCCAAAGCCCTTTGGGGCACTGCAATCTTAACTCTGTTCCTGTTGAACGCCTGCGTCCGCGTGGGGGATTTTCAGGAGGAAACTCGCAACTTTCCCCTTGAGGGTCACTCTGCGGCAGAGGTTTTCCTCAACATGGGCACCGGAGAACTCAGGGTCCAGGCAGGTGCCCGTGAGCTTCTCGAAGGGATCTTTTCGTTCAATGTGGAAGACTGGCGGCCGGAATTCGAACACACGACCCGGGGAGACTCGGTCCAGCTCACGGTGAGACAGGGCGATGTGAAAGGGATCCCGATGGGGAAGAGCAAGAACAGATGGGACATCTATCTGAATGAAAGCATTCCCCTCGACCTGAAGATCGACTTCGGAGCGGGAGAGGGCCGGCTGGACCTGCGGGGGCTGATCCTGAATTCGCTGGAGATCGACATGGGCGTCGGGGATCTGAACGTGGACCTCTCCGGGAAGCTTGACCGGGACCTGCATGTCCTCATCGACGGGGGGGTGGGATCGGCCACGGTGTACCTGCCGGAAGACATCGGGGTCAAGGTCTACATCGATAAGGGCATCGGATCCGTCGATGCCAGAGGATTCACCAAGCGGGGTGATGTGTATACCAATGCCGTCTATGACGACTCAGCGGTCACCCTCAGTGTGGACATAGATACCGGAATAGGAAATATCGATCTCAAGCTGAAAGGGCGCCCTCCCACACCTGCCCGTTGATCCGCCGGCACTGTTTTTGCCTGCCGTCCTCCCTGTGAACCCGGAGCTTGACTATCTCCACGGGGACCAAGTACAATTCCTCCTGCATTTAAATGACGATGGCATTTCATCCGCATTATTTTCAAATACTCAGGAGGTAACCCCATGGCTTTATTCCGGCACACACCCTTAACGAAAATGACCCTGATTCTGGGGCTTCTGGCCTGGGCTCTGGTACTCCCACCGGCGCTCTCTGCCGGCGCGCAGAAGAAACTGGAGAACACGGATCCGGCCCAGCGCCTGAAATGGCACGAACAGCACCAGGCCATGAAGGAGGCCTCTCCCTTCAACAGTCTCAAGTGGCGCCTGATAGGACCGGACATCATCTCGGGGCGCTGTACAGACATCGCCGTCCCCGGCAGCAGCAAACATACCATCTACGTGGGCGCTGCCACTGGCGGTGTCTGAGTGACCCACAACTCCGGGATCACCTGGGAGCCCATCATGGATGAGGCGCCCACCCAGTCCATCGGCGACCTGGCCATCGCACCCTCGGATCCGAACATCATATGGGTGGGGACCGGCGAGGCCAACATCTTCCGCGCCTCGACAGCCGGCGTGGGACTGTACAAGTCTACGGACGCCGGTAAGACCTGGCAGCACATGGGACTGACCAATACCTACACCATTGGCCGCATCCTCATCCATCCGGAGAATCCGGACATCGTCTATGTGGCCTCTCCCGGACACGAGTGGACCCACAATCCCGATAGAGGGGTGTTCAAGACAACGGACGGCGGCAGGACCTGGGACAAGGTGTTCTACATCAACGAGAAGATCGGGGCCATCGACCTGGTCATGGACCCCACAGATCCCGACACTCTGTACACGTCCATGTGGAACCGGATCCGCCTGCGCTGGTCCGATCCGCAGCCCGGACCCGGGGACGGGATTTTCAAGACCACCGACGGCGGCAAGACCTGGCAGCAGAAGACGGACGGCCTGCCCAACCTGGAGAAGACCGGCCGCATCGGGCTCAGCCTGTGCACCAGCCAGCCCAATGTGATCTACGCCTTCGTGGACAACCACAATCTCGGCCGCATGCCCCAAGAGGGGGAGCGGGACGCCTACGGCCGGACCAAGACCGGGCGTGTTATCAAGGGCGCCGAGGTCTACCGCACCGACGACAAGGCGGAGACCTGGGTGAAGGTCAGTCCCGACGACCGCTATATGGAAGGATTCGGCGGGACCTACGGCTGGGTGTTCGGACAGATCCGGGTCGATCCTTCGGACCCGGATACGGTCTATATCATGGGCCTCCGCCTGTCCCAGTCCAAGGACGGCGGCAAGACCTGGAAAACATTGTACTATAACGGCCTGCACGGGGACCATCACGGCCTCTGGATCGATCCGGAGAACTCGGACTATCTCATCAACGTCAACGACGGGGGCGTCAACGTCTCCTACGATCAGGGAGTGACCTGGCGGGATTTCCACGCCATCCATCCGATTGTCCAGTTCTACAACGTGGCCTATGACATGGCAAAACCTTTCAATGTGTACGGTTCGGTCCAGGACCACGGCACCTACAAGGGCAGTGTCGCCCACGGCCGTCCGCGCAGCCGCAGGGAGCCCCGGCCCATCACCTATTGGGAGGCGGCTCCGGGTGGGGAAGGAACCCACGTGGCGGTCGATCCCCGCAATCCCAACCTCACCTACTCATCCAGCTTCTACGGCCGGCTCATGCGTTCCGAATACAAGGATGGGATGTGGCAGAGCAAGAACATCCTGCCCGAGGTCCCCGAGGGTGAGCCCCCGCTCCGGGGACAGTGGATGGCGGCCACCGTCCTCTCGCCCCACAATCCGGACGTGGTCTACCACGGCATGCAGTACCTGTACCGCTCCATGAATCAAGGCGAGGACTGGGAGCGGATCAGCCCCGACCTCAGCTACGACGATCCGGACCAGCAGGGCAAACTCCCCTTCGCCATCCCTTTTGCCTCCATCACGGCCATCTCCGAGTCACCCTTTAAGTTCGGATTGATCTACGTGGGCACCGACGACGGGCGCGTCCACATCACGCGCAACGGCGGCGACGCCTGGACCGAGATCACGCAGAGCCTGCCCTACAACAAGCATGTATCCCGCGTCGTGGCCTCCCAATATGACAAGGCCACGGTCTATCTCACGCTCAGCGGCCGACGGGATGACGATGCCAACGATTATGTCTATAAGTCTACGGATTACGGCAAGACCTGGGTCGATATCTCCGGAAACATCCCCGGCGGCCCGGTGAACGTGATCCGCGAGGATCCCAAGAGGGAAGATGTCCTCTACGTGGGGACCGATCTGGGAGTTTATGTCACGACAGACGGGGGCGCGAACTGGCATATCCTGGCCAATGGACTGCCCAATTGCCTCGTATGGGACCTCATCATCCACCCGCGCGACAACACCCTGGTCATCGCCACCAACGGCCGCGGAATGTATGTTCTAGACAGTGTCGAGGCAATTCAAAAACACGAATGAGCGATAGGTGAGCGGCATTCGCTTGAGCCGTCAAGCGGAACCGTTCCCAATCGATTTTGAGATCAGATCTCCGATGCTGGCGGGGAAAATGGGGGGCCTTACTTTGTTCAGCTCCCATCCCAGAAGGAACTTCAGAGAATTGGCACACATCCGTCCCTGACATGGGCCCATGCCGCAGCGTGTATAGAGCTTGGCCGAACACTGATCCTCCAGGCGCTTAAGCTGTCCGTAGGTGATGTCTTCACACCGACAGATGATGGTATTTTCGTCTGGCATGTATTTCAGCTGGTCCCTCAGGGAAAAAGACCGGTTCAAAAGGCGGCTAAATTTTCTCTGCTTATTGATCCTGATGACGTAGGCTCCGGCCCGGGTTTCGTTTCCTGAGGCTGCCAGGCCGGCGATCTCGCCTTCGGTGATGGCCAACTCCACTCCTCCGATGCCAGTGATCTCTCCGGCACAGAAGATGTTCTCCACAGAGGTTCTCTGGAAACGGTCCACCGAAGTGAGATTATTTTCTTGACTGCATCCTGCCAGTTCCGCCAGGGAACTGCTGGGAACCAGTCCGTAGCCGCAGGCAACCAGGTCACACGCAAAAGTGCGCCGGCGACTGCCATTGGTCAGCGTGATTTCTCTGACCTGGGAGCCTCCCCGGGCTTCCACTATCCAGGTCCTGAGAAAAAATGGGGACGGAAGATATTGCCTGGCATAGCCCACTCCTTCCCATAGTTTTGCGGGATTTAACAGTGTGGTCCCCATGCCGAATTTTACTAAACTCCACCAGGTGGTTTGCTCGGCGATCCCAATGATCTTAGCCCCGGCCTTGGCTAGATTTCCTGCCACCGCGAACAACAGCGGCCCGGATCCTGCCACCAGAATCCGGAGGCCCTTGACAGGCATGCCACCTTTGACCAGGGCCAAAGCCCCGCCCGCCCCCATGACATTGGGCAGGGTCCATCCGGGAAAAGGAATCAGCAGTTCCTGGGCGCCGAGCGCCAGGATCAATTGATCAAAGGAGACTTCTTCCAAACCTCCGGCTTCACTATGTACCTTAAGGATTGGATCTTGAATGTCGATTACACTGCAGCCGAATCGCAAATTAATGTGAGGATGTTCTAAACGCTTGAGCCAGACCCGAATCTTTGGAGGAACCGGGGAAGCTCCGGTATGACGCCAGATCTGTCCCCCGGCCCTCGGATTGGCATCCAGCAGGGTGACCTCGGCCCCGGATCGGGCGGATTGCCAGGAGGCTGCCATACCCGCCGGGCCTGCACCGACCACCACTACCTTAGTCATTGGGTCCGGATCTCCATACCTTGTCGGCACAGCCGGGAACACGCCCGCTGATGCGGCTGGTCATCGATGGTCACCCGGCATTCGAAGCAGATGCCCATTCCGCAGACCGGGGAGCGTGGCTGACCGCTCAAGGATGTTCGAAATATTATTTCACCGGCTAAAAAAACTGCGGTTGCCACGGTGGTTCCTTCCGGTACCACCATCTGCCGGCCATTCACGGTGACAGCGATCTCTTTCATTCCGGAGGATTCTCCAATATACGTGTGGCACGGTAGGGAGTCGGATCTATGGCAGGTTTTCTTCCCAGAATCTCATCGGCCAGCAATCTGGCTGTGCCTAAGGAGCTGGTGATGCCCAGACCCTCGTGCCCGGCGGCGATATAGAGCCCTGCTACCTGGGGCCACTGTCCGATCAGCGGAAGCTTGTCGGGCGTGGCTGGACGAAATCCTGTCCAGGAACGCAAGGCCATCAGGTCTTTAAGTTTTGGCATGTAGTGACAGGCCCGTGCCAGCATCCGTCCGAGAACAGAGCGGTTGACCCCATCATCCCAGCCCGCAAATTCACGGGATGATCCCACGAGATACTGACCAGATAAGCGCGGCTGAATGTTGAATGCCACGGATTCTTTTTCCATTTTGTGCGCGCTTTTTAGATACTCTAGTTCAACGAGTTGGTGTCGGCAGAATCCCGGATAGCGGTCTGTGATGACCAGATGGCCCTTGCGGGGTTGGATCGGCAGCTCCGGCGTGATCTGAGGCGCGGCCGCACCGCAGGCATTGATCACAATGTCGGACTCAAGAGTGGCCCCGTCTTCCAACTGGATCTGGTGGGGGAGGATCCGGGTCACCCTGCTGTTTTCCCTCAGCTCGATCCCTTCCAGAAGCAGCCGGGAGCTGTTGGGAGGATAGATGACACAGTCATCCAACACACGCAGTCCGCCTTTAAGGTCCTCTCTGAGATTCGGTTCCAGGGAATAAAGACTTCTAGCGTCAAGAACCTGGACAGCGATATCGCTATTCTGAAAATTCCGGGCCTTGCTGTGGACCGCCTCCATCTCCTCTTCATCGGCAGCAACCCATATGGTTCCACAGGGATTGTACTCCACTGCCTCAGCATGTTCCCCGGCTAGATTTTTCCATAAATCCCGTGACAAAGATGTCAGTTGAAGCTGGGCCTCGCTGTCGTCCATTACGACCACATGCCCCATGCTCCCTCCGGTAGTGCCACAGCCCACTTTAAAGGCATCCAGTGCCACGACATTCATGCCGGCCTGGTGAAGCTCCCGGGCACAGGCAGCGCCCACAATACCCGCTCCGATCACGATTGCATCGTATTTGGGTGTCATCCAATTCCCCAGCAGAATTCATCGTTGGGGTCGAAGTAGAGAGTGGAT
>RCNF010001034.1_pt1 | contig 14615 bp, 14 predicted proteins | sample 2041311 | NCBI WGS metagenome assembly RCNF01 (sample SAMN09708228, study PRJNA481090) | Marine sediment metagenome, whole genome shotgun sequencing project. | biome: marine sediment; feature: ocean; material: sediment; isolation source: Sewage treatment plant 2 marine sediment (STP2) ... | reverse complement strand
TTCTCATTAAAGAAATAGAAGTAAGTCTTCCAGGCAGAATCCCTGTTATTGAAGTAATTAAAAAGAAGCCGTCTAGCGGCTTCTTTTTTCAACTTTGGGTAAGAACAACGACTAATCTAGGGAATCGTACCCGGGTCCGTCAGTGAAGTAATCTTCGTTGAGCTGGGTTGCGGGGGTGAGGTCAACAACTTCGCCCTCATCCAGAACACGAGTATGTTTCAGTGTGTGGGTAACCCCATTTATATCTTCGGATTCATATACCTCATCATATCCTTTGATTCCTGCAGCCATATTCATGCGCTCATCACCGTGAGCTTCATATGCGGAAGGAACTTCATCTTCCATGAAAATGGCATCTTGGGGACACTCTGGAACACATGCCCCGCAGTCGATGCAGGTTTCAGGATCAATGTAGAAAGTCGGCCATTCTTCCATCGGTTTGCCAGGGACTATGCATTCCACCGGACAGACTTCCACACAACTGGCGTCATACATGCAGAAAGAGGTGATTACGTGGGTCATAAATATCCTCCAAAACTAGCTTGATTGGTAATAAGTATTTTCAACTGCTGTATAATAAGCTCTCTAGGATCGAATTGTAGTCCCCGAATTTTTCTTTGTCAAGAAAGAACGTTATCCGGGGGACTCTCTTTTCAGAAAGAGGTTACATTCTTCATGAAAAAGAACGCTATCCCTCCTACAGCACCATATCTGATAATACCAATAGGAATTGTGGCTGTTTCCACAGCTTCAATCTTCATCCGGTTTGCCCAGAACTACACCTCTTCGATTACCATCGCTGCTTTCAGGATGGGTATAGCAGCACTTCTTCTCTTGCCCTATACACTTATAAAACACAAAAATGAACTGCGCGCCTTATCCAGAAAAGACGTTGGATATGCTTTACTGGCCGGGTTTTTTCTGGCTGTTCATTTTGGCACCTGGATCACATCCCTAGAATATACGTCTGTGGCCAGTTCAGTGGTCCTGGTTACTACCACTCCCTTGTGGGTCGCACTAATGGCGCCAATTTTCCTGCGAGAAAAAACTCGCGGGATTGCTGTTCTGGGTATGTGTGTGGCGCTGGTCGGTGGGACAATTGTTGCAGGTAGTGATGTCTGTTCCTGGTTGCCCGGAGGCATCTCCTGCGATTTTGAAAACGGATTTTCGGGATCTAAAAGTCTGATAGGAGATCTTCTGGCTGTACTAGGCGCTATCTCTGCAGCTATCTATATGATGATAGGCAGACATCTGCGACAAAAAATATCCACAACCCCCTATGTCTGCCTGGTTTACAGCACCTCAGCCCTTTTTCTGGTGATTGCCATGTTTATCATGGTTGGGGTTCCACCGATTTATCCAAGCCGGGTATATGGCTGGCTAATCTTATTGGCCATAGTGCCTCAGCTCCTGGGGCATTCCATATTCAATTGGTCATTAAAGTATTTACCTGCAGGATATGTGTCTATAAATATGCTCGGAGAACCGATTGGATCTTCGATTTTAGCTTACATTTTTCTCGATGAGAAGCCTCCAGTAGTAAAAATAATTGGTGCTATACTTATTTTAGCTGGTATCGGATTGGCTTCTTTTCATCAGATATCTCAACCCGAAAATCAAGGCCAGCAGGAGACTCTGTGACTGGGAAGCAGGACCCCCAAAATGTAAAAGACATAATTGATGCCCTGGCAAATAAGAATAAATCCTTCCAGGGTGTCTGGAATCGTCTCGGGAATTATCGCTGGGATATTGGTGGAATTCTTTTACTTGCATTCTCTGTTATGACCCTGATCGCTACTCTTTTTCCGGGTCTGGTCGAGGGATCTGTCCTATTACGGTGGACAAATATTATCCGCTTGGGTTTAGGCTGGGGAAGTGTGTTTGTGGTCCTCTCTGGCATAGTCCTAGGAATCTGGATGTTAAAACGACAGGCGGGGGAACCTTACACGGTCACCTGGGTAAGAATCTTTGCCCTGGAAGCCGCGATTTTTTGCTTGATAGCCCTATTTACAGTCTTTGGAGGACATTCGATAACCCGGGCCCGGGAAGGATTGGATGGCGGATTAGTGGGTTGGGGTTTGGTGGAAGCATTATCCAGCCTGATTGGTCTAATCTGGACGGGTATTCTGGCTTTTCTGGGAGCTTTATTAGGCAGTATTATTGGATTGGGTTTTACGGAAAAGGTCCGGCGGCAGATTGCTGAAATCCAAGGGCACACGCTGGTACAAGAATTGGATTCAGCAAGCCTGGAAGAGATCTCTGCGGAAGGAAAACACCCTGGAGAATCCGGGAAAAAAGCTCCTGAAAAACGGAAACAGCGAATTCCTTCAGAATTCCGCAAACAATTTAAGGTTGATTCCAGGGAAGATAAACCCCTGAAACCACTTCCCAGGGATGCAGCCCTTCCTCCCCTGTCTCTGTTGGCATCTGGAAAATCAATCCGACCGAATCAGCGCCACATCAATATGTCTGCAGGATTAATTGAGAAGACGCTGGCGGAATTTGGGATTCCATCGCAGGTAGTCGGATTCCAGGTGGGTCCTACAGTTACTCAATTTGCTGTAAAACCCGGATATTTAAACGGGACTGATGAAGATGCTGATGAAGACAGAAAAAGGGTCCGGATATCAAGAATTACTTCCTTAAAGAATGACCTGGCTCTTGCCTTGTCGGCCAAGCAGCTGCGGATCGAAGCCCCTGTTCCCGGGAGATCGTATATTGGAATTGAAGTACCTAATGAAAAATCATCGCTGGTCTATCTGCGATCGATAATTGAATCAGAGGCTTTTTACAAACTGGACTCACCCCTTTCCATTGCCTTGGGAAGTGATGTCTCCGGAGAACCCGTTGTTGCAGATCTGGCCAGTATGCCCCACTTATTAATTGCGGGAACCACGGGTTCTGGAAAATCAGTTTGCATCACATCCATAACAACCTGTCTGGTAATGAATAATACCCCCGAGCAGCTTAAGTTAGTAATGATTGATCCAAAAATGGTTGAACTGGTCCGGTTTAATGGCCTCCCTCATTTATTTGGCAAGGTAGAGACTGACCTAGAACGTATTCTGGGAGTTCTGCAGTGGGTTGTTGCTGAAATGGATAGACGTTATCAGGTTCTGGATGAGACTCGATCTAGAAATATTGATACCTATAATAATAAAGTCAGCCGCAGAAAGGATGGGGAAATTATGCCCCGTATTGTGGTTATGATTGATGAGATGGCTGACTTGATGATGATGGCTCCTGCCCAAACAGAGTTCAGCCTGGTCCGGTTAGCTCAGATGGCACGGGCGACTGGAATTCACCTGATAGTTGCGACGCAGCGGCCAAGTACTGATGTAGTTACTGGGTTGATCAAAGCAAATTTCCCTGCCCGGATGTCGTTTGCTGTGGCATCCTCGATTGACTCTCGGGTTGTGCTGGACATGAATGGGGCAGAATCTCTATTAGGTAACGGGGATATGTTGTTCCTGCCGCCTGAAGCTGCCAGTCCAATCCGGACGCAGGGCTGTATTGTGACACCAGAAGAATTGGACCGGGTTATAAAATCCTGGAAAGAAATATCCGATTTTGAGCCGGAAGAACTCGAAATTCCCCCTTGGGAAAATGTCCTTGAAGAGCAGGCAGAGCTAGGTGAGTACGATGACCTTATCAAGGATGCATTTAGAATCGTTCGTGACTCTCAACGGGCATCAACTTCATTGATTCAACGAAAATTACGTATCGGGTATCCTCGCGCTGCTAGATTGATGGACGAATTATCAGCTCTCGGATATGTCGGTCCTTCCAAAGGAAGTGGAATCGAACGTGAAGTATTTATCGCCACCGATGAGGAATTCGGAGACACACGCTAATTGGGGGAATTGTTGCTACAAATCAGCTTTCTGAAAAAGGGAATAATTTATGCCAACAGGATTTAGTTTGGGACCATTCACCATTCATTATTATGGCATCGTGATTGCCCTGGGCATCCTGATTGCAATGTTTATTGTTAAAAATGAAGCTGCCAGAAGGAAAAAACCCCTGGATTTTCTAATCGATGCCCTTCCCTGGATATTCCTGGGAGGTATCGCAGGAGCCAGACTCTGGCATATCCTGACCCCTCCTCAATCCATGGTAGCTCACGGGATAACCACCCGCTATTATCTTTCCCATCTTAATGAGGCGATTGCCATCTGGAAAGGCGGGGCTGGTATTTTTGGGGCGGTTATGGGTGGAACACTCGCCTTATGTATATTTGCCAGAATAAAAAGGGAACCGGTTTCCATCTGGCTGGATAGTATCGCACCGGGATTAGCGCTTGCCCAAGCAGTTGGCCGCTGGGGAAATTTTATCAACCAGGAAGTTTATGGTTTGCCATCGGATTTGCCCTGGGCAATTACGATTAATGCACAGCATCGGCTGCCGGGTTACGAATATGTAGACACCTATCATCCACTCTTTTTATATGAAGCACTCTGGAGCGTATTAAATATGGTTTTTTTATTATGGGTGAGCAGGAAATTTCAAGACCGGATAAGAACAGGAAACCTGTTTCTGATTTATCTTATTTTTTATGGTATTGGACGGGTAGGTTTGGAATATTTACGGTTGGATATCTCTTCCTTTCAGGGAATAAACATCAATCAAGCTTTTATGGCAGCTGTTGTCCTGGCTTCCGGTGTTCTTTTTATTTTGCGCCAGAATAACAAACCAGTTGAATCAATAATCCAATGATCATCACGAAGAATCTCACTAAATACTTTAATGAGTTACGGGCAGTAGACCGTGTGAATCTCCACGTCCTTGCGGGAGAGGTTCTTGCTCTGCTAGGACCAAATGGGGCTGGGAAAACAACGATTGTACGGATGTTGACGACTGTACTCCGACCCAGCAGTGGATCTGCGCATGTAGCAGGACATGATGCGCTTTCTGATCCTGAAAAAATAAGATCAGCAGTTGGGGTTTTAACAGAGGATCATGGTTTATACGACAGGATGTATATCAAAGAATACCTGGATTTTTTTGGACAAATCTATGGTATGCCTGCAGACGAGAGAGAAGCCAGGATTCAATATTTGCTTGGCAAGTTTGATTTATTGGATGCTGTTAACCGCAGGATTGGAATATACTCCAAAGGTATGAGACAAAAATTGTCCCTGGCTCGGTCGCTGCTGCATTCTCCACCAGTTTTATTGTTAGACGAACCAACTTCGGCGATGGATCCTGCCAGTGCCAGATTGGTTAGAAATGCGATTAAATCCCTCCGATCAGAAGACCGGGCAATTATAGTCTGCACCCACAATCTTGCCGAGGCGGAAGAATTAGCAGATAAGATAGCCATTATTCGCGCTGGAAAAATTATCGCCAATGGAACATCAGAGCAATTAAAACAACAATTATTAGGACCGGCTGAATATCATATTCAACTTGCAGAGAATTTGAATAGGCGGAACCTGCAGTTGCCACATGGGGCAGATATTACGAAGAAAGGAAAAGATTGGTTTCGTTATCAGGTTACTGCACCTGAAGAGATCAATCCAGTTGTTATCCAAAACTTGGTATCAGAGGGTTTTGGCATTGTGAGGGTAGAGGAAATCAAACGCAGCCTGGAATCGGTTTACCTTCAGGCTGTTAACCAGGAACCAGCAGAGGAGATTAACCGTGTGGCTTAATCTTCAAAAAGCAATGATTGTTACCAAGCGAGAGGTTCAGGATCAATTCCGTGATTGGCGAATCATTGCCCCCATTATTATTTTGACTGTCTTTTTTCCCGGGTTGATGAATTTTACAGCCCAGCAGGCGGTTGATTTTGTTGCTAAGTATGGCGCCCCGATTATAGCAGATCGTTTAATACCATTCTTATTGATGGTGGTAGGTTTTTTCCCGATCTCGGTTTCTCTGGTAATCGCTCTGGAAAGTTTTGTGGGGGAGAAAGAAAGAAGGAGTATTGAACCCTTGCTCAGCAGCCCGCTAACAGATGTTCAATTGTACCTGGGAAAATTAATGGCAGTGATATTGCCCCCATTGTTTGGCAGCTACCTCGCGATCAGTGTTTACCTGGTGGGGGTCTACCGTCAAGTAGGCTGGGCTCCGGATCTAACTTTGTTGATCCAGGTGGTTGCTCTGGCGACGGTTCAATCCCTGGTAATGGTCAGCGGCGCAGTGGTTATATCATCTCAAACAACTTCTGTCCGGGCGGCTAACTTGCTGGCATCTTTTATTATCATACCCATGGCTCTGCTGCTGGTAGGCGAGAGCATGATCATGTTTTGGGCTCGTTATCATGTTCTGTGGTGGGCAATCTTTGGTCAGGCGATAATCGCCTGGTTTTTGGTACGTACAGGAATAACGCACTTTAACCGGGAAGAATTATTAGGCCGGGAGCTTGATACACTTAATTTGCATTGGTCCTGGACTGTATTTAAGTCTGCCTTTATCGGTCAGCAAGGACCTTTCCTGGATTGGTGGCGGATGAATGTCTGGAAAACCTTAAAAACATTAAAATGGCCAATCCTACTGGCAGTGATATTTACAATTGGAGGATCGCTGATCGGCAGCGCTCAGGCTAAAGTCTTTTCAATTCCGGCAGATTTATTAAATTGGGAAAATATAGAAGAAGGTTTTGTCACCGGGATAGAGGAAGTTGGTGCTATCCGGTTTTTCTCAATTCAAGGTGCAGGGACGATCTTTTTCCATAACCTGAGAGCTATAACGCTGGCGAGTTTACTGGGTATTTTTTCATTTGGTGTGCTGGGAATTATCTCTCTGATTTTACCTTTCAGTATTATCGGATATTTCACAGCGATTGCGGGTCAAACCGGTATATCTCCCTGGTTATTTTTCCTTGGTTTTGTCGCTCCCCATGGGATTCTTGAGATTCCAGCAATTATTCTCACCGGGGCATTAATTATCCGATTGGGATTGGTTTTGGTCACTCCTAATGAACAGTACTCGATTGGAGAGTCATGGATACGAACCCTTGCCGATTGGGCTCGAATCATGTTGTTGGTTATTTTTCCACTCTTGCTGGGTGCCGCATTTTTAGAGGTGTTTATCACACCTATGATAGCTATAAAATTATTCAGCCAATAAGGGTGATCGTTATGTTTAGGAGATTATGATGGCAAAATTAATATTCCTGGGTACAGCCAGCGCTGTCGCTTTCGAAGGACATGAAAATACCTATCTGGTAATCCAGGGGGACGAATCCTCCATCCTGGTAGACTGCGCTTCAAATCCAATCCTCAGGTTAAAGCGGGCAGGAATCCATTTTGAAGATGTGACAGATCTGGTTATCACTCACTTTCATGCTGATCATGTCTCGGGACTGCCTAATTTATTGATGGATATGTGGATCCTGGGCAGAAAAAAACCTTTCAGGATTTATGGAACCGACCATTCAATTTCCCGGGCAGAGAAAATGATGACTCTGTTTGATTGGGAAGAGTGGAAGGATATGTACCCGGTTTCATTCCACACACTGCCGGCTGAAGAACGAACCCTGGTGTTGGAGAACCGGGAATTCAGGATTCACTCTTCTCCTGGAGATCACTTAATCCTGACAATTGGACTCAGGATTGAATCGATTAAAAATGAGTTTACTGTTGTTTATTCCTGTGATACCAATCCCCATCCCGCAATCATGCGCTTGGCATCTGATGCAGATATATTAATTCACGAATCAACAGGTCCTTATGAAGGACATTCTACACCCGCTCAAGCTGGAGAAATTGCTTCCCAGGCAGGTGCAGGCAAACTGTACCTGGTTCATTATTCAATCTATGAAGACAAAACTGCTTCTTCGATTGTTGAGGATGCAAAAAAAACCTTCCCCGGAGAAGTGATCCTGGCGGAAGATTTTATGGAAATTGATTTTTTGAAGTAGGGATTTCCCGGTTACCATCCCTGGACGAAGGGCTCCCATTCCTCATAAATATTCAAATATTTTCTGAAAAGATAGACTGCCGATGTCGGCGGCTGCTGGGGTTTTTTCCGCAGCTTCAATCCTGATTGTGCCAGGGTATAACCCCCCTTTTTATGATTACATACTGAACAGGCTGTAACCAGGTTTGACCAGGTGGATTCACCTCCCAAATGCTGGGGGAGGACATGATCCACCGTTAGGTTTCTGGCTTGGTGACCACAGTATTGACACCTGTGCTGGTCACGTCTGAATATTTCATGTTTTGATAATTTTACAATAGGTCTTGGCCGTTTTATGACATGGTGTAAACGGATGACGGAGGGTTTTGGGAACGATCTTGTTACAGTCCTGACTATTCCGCGTCCGTCCATTACCAGGTTGGCTTTACCGATCAGAATTAATCCCATCGCCCGCCGGGTTGTACAAATATTGATAGGAGCATAATTGCCGTTTAGGACAAGAACTGGTTCATTCATCGTATTTCACCTTCGGAAATTATAGCATGGTCTTTCCCTCTCGCTCAAGATATCTCCCCTTTTCTGAAAAATATTACCAGGAAGGGGAGATTTGAATAGGATCCCTATATCAGAGAATGATTTTGGGTTCTGTCGGATTTGTACGGTAAAATGGGGTAGTTATTTTGGAATGGAGGAACTATTGAAGAAATATCTCAAAGCATACGTCTTTTTGCTGCCCATATCAGTCTCCCTGGTTGTCCTAGATCAATGGACAAAATCCCTGGTCCGGGCAAATTTGTTATTTAATGAAGTCTGGATGCCTCTGGAATGGTTAGCGCCTTACGTCAGGGTTGTAAATTGGCATAATACTGGTGCCGCCTTCGGTATTTTTCAGGGAATGAATGGAGTCTTTTTGATTCTGGCATTTCTTATTATCACCATGATCTTATTTTATTTTCCGATGATCCCGGCCGAAGATAATTATTTTAAAATTGCCTTGAGTTTGCAGATGGCAGGAGCAATGGGGAATCTGATAGACCGTTTATACCGGGGATATGTCACGGATTTTATCTCTGTGGGAAAGTTCCCTGTATTTAACGTGGCAGATTCCTGCATCACAATGGGTGTAGTAGTGCTGCTCATTGGAATGTGGATAGAGGAGAGAAATAAAAAGGATGAGTGAAGGTCCGATTATTCTTCATAATCAAACAGAAGGGGAACTCCGAATTGATAAATTCTTAGCGGAAAACCTGGATAATTATTCCCGCTCTTTTATCCAAAAGTTGATCTCTGAAGGGGGAGTGAACGTAGATGGATTCCCAATATATAAAAAATCAGAATTGATATCTCATGGTGCAGAGGTAGAAATTACGATTCCTCCAGCAAAAGATACTACGCTGATTGGTGAGGATATTCCCCTCGATATCTTGTTTGAAAATAATGACCTGATTGTGATTAACAAACCTGCCGGTATGGTTGTTCATCCGGCTCTGGGTCATGCGTCTGGAACCCTGGTCCAGGCAGTTCTGGGTTATGCTCCGGAGGTTGAAGGAGTAGGTGGAGTAAAAAGACCGGGATTGGTTCATCGTCTGGATCAAAACACATCGGGTGTCATCCTGCTAGCAAAAAATGACCGGGCTCACCAGATCCTTCAAGATCAATTCCGGGATCGACTCGTAACCAAGGATTATTTGACCTTGGTGGACGGAAGACCTCCCACTCCGCAGGGGAGAGTTGAGGTTGCCATTGGGAGAGATCCAAAATTCCGCCAGCGCATGGCGCCCGTTTTGGAACGGGACGGTAAAGAAGCAATCAGTGAGTATTTCACAGAGGAAATATTTCCCAGTCACACATTCATTAGAGTCTCAATTCTTACTGGTAGGACCCATCAAATCAGGATTCACATGGCGTTTTTAGGATGTCCTGTTGTAGGTGATACTGTCTACGGTAGGAAAAGCCCCACCATAAATACCAATAGGCAGTTTTTACATGCTTTTCGCCTCTCTATTCACATCCCAGGAGAAAAAGAAAAAAGGACTTTCGAAGCGCCGCTGGCGAATGAGTTGGTTGAAATCCTGGATTTATTGAGAACCAGTAAAGAGGGAGTCCCGAAACATGATTGATCTTCGTTCAGATACAGTAACCAAACCATCTCCTGAAATGCGTGAAGTGATTGCCAGGGCAGAGGTAGGAGATGATGTTTATGGAGAAGACCCCTCTGTAAATTTACTGGAAGAAAAATCAGCCCAACTGCTTGGAAAGCAAGCTGGTTTATTTATTCCATCTGGAACTATGGGGAATTTGGCTGCCATCCTGACCCATTGTGAGCGGGGAAGCGAAATTATTTTGGGAGATAAATCCCACACATTCTTGTATGAGGTAGGCGGCATCGCGGCTCTGGGAGGCATCCAATCCCATATTTTGCCCAATCAGCAGGACGGCACATTAAAGGTGATGGATATCAGACAAGCAATTCGAATGGATGATATTCACGATCCACCGACCCGGTTAATTACTCTAGAAAATACACATAACCGCTGTGGTGGAGTAGCACTGACGCCGGAATATACCCGCCAGGTAGGAGAGATTGCCAGAGAACATCAATTAAAATTTCATCTGGACGGGGCAAGAGTATTTAATGCTGCGGCTGCATTAAAACTGGATCCCGCTGAACTTGTTGATCCAGTAGACTCAGTGATGTTTTGTCTGAGTAAAGGTTTGGGAGCACCTGTAGGATCTGTGTTATGCGGAAGAACAGAATTCATAAAACGAGCTCGCAAAACACGCAAAATGTTGGGAGGCGGTATGCGCCAGGCAGGTGTGATTGCTGCGGCTGGCATATATGCCCTGGATAAGAATCTTCCCCTCCTGGAGCAAGACCATCTCCGTGCAGAGGTGTTAGCCCGGAAAATTGGCGGAATTAAAACCTTATACTTGGAACATCAGAAAACTCCCTCGAATATGGTTTATGTTAACCTCTCAGACGATGTGCCTCTCGATGCAGAAGAAACAGCCCAAAAACTCAAGGAATTGGGAGTCTTGGTCGGTATTACCGGAGAGCGCCAATTCAGGCTTGTGGTGCATATCTGGATTGAGGATCAAGATATTGATGATGTTTTCCAGGCTTTCACTGAAGTATTATCTTAAGTGAATATTGGATTCCATTTTCATAATCGCCATAGTTTTATCGCCAGCAAAGGCAGAAATAAGCCTGATGTTATAATTAGATAGATCGCCTTTAGAGATCTCAGAAGGGTGAGTGATTAAATGAAGACCAAATATACGATTGAAGATATAGACCGGATAGCAGATGAAATTCGAACCAGGATATCCGTTCAGCCAACGATAGGATTAATACTGGGTTCGGGGCTTGGACCATTATCTGAATCCATTCAGGATCCAATAATTATCCCTTACCATGATCTACCAGGATGGCCTTTATCGACTGTTGAAGGGCACGCTGGAGAGCTGATTATCGGAAAACTTGAAGGGAAAGATGTCCTGGTTATGAACGGCCGAATTCATTTTTATGAAGGCTATGAAATGAACCAGGTCACATTACCGATCCGGGTTATGCAGCGCTTGGAGATTGGGATCCTGCTTGTTACCAATGCTGCGGGAGGGATAAATCAGGATTTTACACCTGGAAATCCGATGTTAATCACTGACCATTTAAATTTATTAGGAATGGCTGGACCCAACCCCCTCCGAGGTCCTAATATGGAAGAATTTGGTACTCGATTTCCGGACATGAGTCAGGCCTATGATCGTGAATTGATAAAAATAACCCAGAGCGTGGCCAAAGAGTTAGATATAACCCTTTACGAAGGGATCTATGTTTGCTTGGCTGGTCCCACTTTTGAAACCCCGGCAGATTTACGCTTCCTGTTAAACGCGGGAGTTGACGCTGTAGGCATGTCAACTGTTCCGGAAGTGATTGTAGCCAATCACGGAGGGCAGCGTGTCCTGGGAATTTCTGGAATCACGAACTCATCTAACCTGTATGGAGAGGCAGAAACTACTCATGAGGAAGTGATAGAGACTGGAAAATTATTAGCACCGAAAATGATGGAACTTATCCGCGGTGTCCTGCGAGCAATTTAATCCAGATAGTGATGTCTAGATTTATTTTCCCTTCAGCTCTGCGATTGTTCCATAATCTATCCTGGTTTCACCATCAATTAAATTAATGAATGAAATATTACGCTACTTGAAAGATCTTGAGTTTCTGATTTATTTTGTATTGGGAGCTATTACCGTATGGCAGCTTCGTAAATTTTATCTTGCCTGGGAAGAAATACGCGCCGCGGCTTTTGGATTAGAAAAAGAAAGCGCTCAGATGAGATTAAATCGCTCCGCAGCGCTGTTAGTAGTTTTGCTTTTCCTGGCAACTGCTGAATTTGGACTGGTCTCTTTTATAATTCCGGCTTTGCCGGATATCGAGCCCATACCGACTGCAACACTTGATTTGCTGGCTACCTCAACCATAACCCTTGCCGTGGAATCCGAGACGTCCTCTACAGATGTTCAGGAAACCCAGCTGCCGGGAACAGAGGTTTTCCAGGTCGGATGTATTCCAGATGAGGTAATAATTACTTACCCGGAGAATGATTCAACCGTTCAGGATATTATTGAGGTGGAAGGCACGGTGAATATCGCCGATTTTGGTTTTTATAAGTTTGAAATTTCCAAAGGCGATACGGGAAATTGGTTAACAATCCAGGCAGGAGACTCACCCAAAGAGAATGAAAAACTGGGTTTTTGGGACACAACCCAATTAGAACCTGGTAATTACTATTTGCGCCTGGTGGTTATTGATAATCAAGGGATTCAAAGAGATCCCTGTGCAGTATATCTTTATGTGGATTCACCAAGTGATTAATCCGGGATAGGATTATGACTGAAATCAATATTCGCCCCGCATATTCTACCGATGTCCCTAAAATGGTCTCGGTAGATCATAATTACGCAACCGGACATGTCTGGCAAATGACGCTAGATCTTACCGATATTCAAACTCAGGTATCCTTCCGGGAAGTCCGTTTACCGCGTGAAGTCCATGTCAATTACCCCCGTATTACTCGCATACTGGTCGATGATTGGACAAAACGGGACTTGCTGTTATTAGCTGAAGAAGATGAAATTGTGCGGGGTTACATTAGTGTCAGATTGGGACACGCCCCGGCCAGTGCCTGGGTGGATGATCTGGCTGTGGACCGGATATTCAGACGAAACGGAATTGGCAGTGCTTTGGTTTTAGCTGCCCAGGATTGGTGCGGAAAAAAAGGCATTCATCGTATTACACTGGAGATGCAGCCTAAAAACTATCCTGCAATTCAATTTGCTTATAAATTGGGTTTTGAATTTTCCGGCTACAACGATCAGTATTACCGTGATCAGGAGATAGCCATCTTCTTTTCCTCATATATATGAACTTTTTGCTAGTACTGCAGACAATTAACCAGCTCCTGGCAGCTGGTATCTCAATCACCGCTTTCTCCCTGCTTCTCTATGCTTTAACATTTAATCTGAAAGATAAAGTAGCCCGGTCGTTTGCCTTTATTATGGCCTGTGTCGTGACTGTTTTTGTAGGAGAGTCCGTTGCAGGTGTTGTCAGCTCCCAGACCTGGATAGAACGCTGGTATCAAATCCAATGGATAGGCATTATCTTTTTACCACCAGCCTACGCATTATTATCTGATGCTGTTCTGGCGACTACTGGGCGACCTTCCCGGGGACGACGGACCAAATTGGTTAAAGCGACCTTTGTCATTTCTGGAATTTTTCTCCTGACAATACCCTTTTCACTGCTGGTGGGACCACTTGTGACTGACAATGTAGTTGTTCCTCATCTGGAAAGGACAAATCTGACCTGGGTTTTTTCAGCATTCTACATTCTGAGTATGATCTGGGCCTGGGTCAATTTCCAGAGGGCATACCATCGAACCAGAACCCGATCTGGCAGGAGAAGAATTGGATACCTGATTGTGGGCGCACTGGCTCCAGCGTTAGGTTCTTACCCCTATTTGCTTTTTGGATCCGCTTTTGCCTCTGTACATCCCTACGTATTCTGGTTAACGGCCGTCATTAGCAATATCTTTGTATCAGGTTTAATCATTATCATGGCTTATGCAGTCGCGTTCTTTGGTGTTCCTTGGCCAGACAGGGTAGTAAAACGCAGGTTGATTAAGTGGGTTATGAGGGGACCTATAACTGCCAGCACTGTATTGGCATTATCCACATTAACCAGGAGGGCTGGCGAACCCATCGCATTTTTCTCACCAGTTGTTATGGCTGGGACATTTTTACTGATGCAGTATATGATCACTATGTTTTCACCGGTTTGGGAACGCTGGTTTTTATTTGGCGAGGAGAAGAACAATATTACTTTACTCCATAACCTGGAAGAAAGATTGTTTACAACTGATGATCTAAAACAATTCCTCGAGGCCGTACTGGCAGCGATTTGTGATCGACTTCAAGTCCAGAGGGCATTTATGGCGTCATTTAATATGACCGGGTTGGATTACCTGGTATCAGTTGGAGGACAGACAGGTATAGAGGAAGAAGATTTTTCGCAGAATATCCTGGAGGGTGCCAACACAGGAGATAAGATAGGAGAATTTGAACTGTTCTCCTGGGGAGAGTACTGGATCATTCCACTATTCAGTGAAGGGAATCAGGATGACTTGTTAGGGTTAATGGGAGTAGAAATACCTGGTGATGATTTCCAGGGAGATCAGAAAGAGGCC
>RCNF010003469.1_pt1 | contig 14616 bp, 8 predicted proteins | sample 2041311 | NCBI WGS metagenome assembly RCNF01 (sample SAMN09708228, study PRJNA481090) | Marine sediment metagenome, whole genome shotgun sequencing project. | biome: marine sediment; feature: ocean; material: sediment; isolation source: Sewage treatment plant 2 marine sediment (STP2) ... | reverse complement strand
AACAGCAAACCCTTCGTGAGTCCTGGCATTTCTTTCAGCGCAGCTTCACTCAGTTTGAGGAATTTCCAGGTCCCGGGTTCGGGATCTGGCTGAATCAACAGGGCAAAACGTTGGAATCCGTTTCCGTGATCCAGCCAGGGGCGGGAATAATCCGGGATATAAAATGGTTTTCCCCCGCCTGAATAAAGAATATCTTGATTAAGGTGCTCTGAACTTCCGGGTATGACTTTCTGGCTTAACATGAGAGCGATACGGGACAGTTCAGCTAATCCGCTTTCATCAACAACAATTGGGAAGATGCTTCCCAGGGCGATTTCAGGATATCGTGATCCGGAATTAAATAATTTTCCAAGTGTATCGAATTGCTCCTGGGAAATATCATGTAATCCACCGATCAGTTCCAGATATCCGATTGGATGAGAAATTAATTGATTATTAACTTGCTGATTTAAAGAAACAATCTCAACTTGAGCGTAAGAAGGATTTTCCCGGGTTGGATGAACCAGCAGCATACACCCTGAGCCGATACTGGAGGATATCATCAGCAGTACCACTCGATCGGGGTTTTCCCCTATCCAGCTGTCTGCATTTTGTATTGCCTGGAAGATTGCTCCCTTCCCAGGTCCTACAGCACCAAAATGTGTAGCCTGTTCAAATACAGGGATACCTGAGTTTAACAACGACCCCGTATCATTGCTCAAGATTCCCAAGTGGAAAGTACCCTTTAACGCAGCATCATGGAGCGCGTTTGATGCGGTTTGAATAGGGGTACCTACTTTATGATCCTCAAAGGGTTTATTATCGTGTAATGACTGTTCCAGAAAAACCAGTGATGAGCAGTCCCTGTAGGATATTTCAAGGCCTGCGATCATCACTGCCATACGGGTTCTTTCTCCAGTTTATTATTTTTGAAGAGGTCAAACAAGCGATTATTGAGAGTAATCTCTGCAGCTTCAACATAACTGTAGATATTCCCAACTTCATCATGGCTGATGACATCAGCAACCAGCTTGTGGTTCGTACTTGATTGCACCTGCATTGTGGCATAGGTGGTGGTATCAAAATCGACAGCTCGATATTGGGTACCTCCAGATATTTGGAGAGGTAGACCAATCGAACCCATTTGAGATGAAGCCCAGATAAGTAAACTTTGTAAATGAACATCAGCTATAAAAGGATTAAATGATCCTGCTGGGAATTGCCCTTGTTCCCTTCCTGGAAATGATGGTAGGTAACATTGAGTGGTTAATCCTGCAGGTGAGATTTGCAGCACTTCTTGTACTCCCCGGAATCTTGGTCCATGGAAGAGGATTTTTTCTTCATATAGATTCTTCTTATCCCCGGATGGGATAAGACTTAAATCAAATCCATCTATTTGTGGTTGTGGTGGAATATTTCGCCTGAGTTCCACTTGAGCTTGGTAATGATTTCTGAGTTTGCCTTGGGCAGATTCGCTGCTAATTCTTCCTTCAAAGATGATAGATTCTGAGGATTTTTGAATTTCATTTAATTCCAGAAGATAATCATCAGCCAAGGTTTGATCAAATATTATGCCCATAAATACCTGGTAATTTTGAACTGAAAAGAAATTAAATCCTGGATACAACTTCTCACAATTATTTATGAACCAGGCCACTGCACAAACGGTAGGCAGGACAGCTTTTCCACCGATAACGTGATCGGCTAAAAATGGATTCGCCTCCAAAGACAGAGCCCGGTAGATCCGGTAGGATCGAAGATCCTCCGATACTTTTGCGGGAGGGAAGGGCATCGGATTTCCAACTACCCATTGGATATGATCAGCGGGTTTCTTCAGCAAATTAACTAGAGTTTCTGTGCCTTCAGTGAGGGAGATTACCTGCACTTTCTTTTTGGTGAGGATTCGTTTTAGCTGAGGTGTAACCATCCCACCGTCCCATGGACCCCAATCAATAACCAGTACATGAGTCGAGGGATAGGTCTGCTTTAGATGATGAGCAATTTTATTCAGGACTTCATTGCTCAGACTGTAATCGGCCTGTCCGATATTGCCATAAAATCCTGCAACTGAAGAAAACAACACCAGGTGATCAAGCTGTTCTGGGGAGATGATTGAGAGAATGTTTTTTAGGCCATCAACCTTAACACCGTAGACAAGTTCGAAGTCTGTTTCCTTTTTATTTTCGATAGTTTTATCCGCCAGTGCACCAGCCCCATGAAGCAGTCCGGTAATTTCTGATTTAAGGGGTTCTAGCTTATTTTTTAAATCCTCGCTATTGGTAATATCAACCTGTAAATAATGTGCTTCACCGCCAGCATTCTTGATACGCTCAAGAGTTGAATTGATTTCCCTACTTGAGAGAACTTCCCGGATCATCTTGTTCATATCTTTTGGAGATAATTTTTTATCTTCTGATTTAAAGTGCTTCAGGACAGATTGTTTTAAATCTGCATCCGTCTTGATCTCGTAAGCCCAATCGGGTTCTTCAACCAGTAGAGCTGATCGGCCTAGCAAGGTAAAACTGGATTGAAATGCTTTTGCCAGGGCCACTGCATTCTCTGCTGTAATTCCTTTTCCTCCACCGCTAACAATAAAATGCGAGTCTTTTGATGGAGGTGTATAAGAGGTTTTACTCATAATTAATCCTGAAACTCTCGACTGATAGTCACTCTGGCATTCTGTCCTATTCCAACTTCATTTAATTTTCGATCAGGATCAGTAATCTCCTGGAGTAATCTATTGACTTGGTTCATCTGCTCAAGATCTGGATCCAGATCGATGGCTCTACAAAACACATCAGGCCACTCCCAGTGGAGGGTTTTTACCAATCCGCTGAAGCCGCTGCTTTCCTGGAAAGGATGATGAGACGATAATCCTAATTGACCGTCAATTCTAGTAACTGTAAGAAATAAAGACCGACTTCCTGGATCAAGAGCTACCAAGTCCTCTTTAAGAGATCCGGCAAGGAAAAATATCTGTTTGACCAGATCCCGTTCTTCTGAGTGAAAATCCTCTTTACTTTTCTGGACGGGATGGAGATGAATAAATCCCGCAATGGATCCTGATTGATCCCGTATCTTACCTAGTAAGGAAGAAATAGAATCAAGTCCCGGATCATCTTGCTGGAACTGATTGACCTCTTTTGGCAGGTTCCGTTTTGTTGAAGAGACTAAACTTAAAGGGAATTGCCAGAGAATTACTTTCCAACCCAATTGAGAAAGACGGGTTACTAACTGGGTGGTTAATTCTGTCCCTTCATCGGTTATAACCAGGGGACGGTCCTTGGGAACCACAAAGTCCTGCCTGTCCGGATAAGGGAGTGAGACAAGCTTAATTGGAGTTATATCTAGGGTTGATTTTTCAACTTTTTTTTTGGGAGTGTCTTCCTCTAGAGCTGGAGTTCCCTGGACAGCTTGATTGCTGCTCATGGTCTCAACTATCTGCCCCAGGGTTCTCAACTCTGCGAGTAGCTCAGCTTCAACCGGCGGAAGACCTTCAACTCGTTCTTCCATCGCGCCTAAGATTTCCACTCGTTTGATCGAATCAATTCCGAGGTCCGCTTCCATATCCATTTCAGGTTCCAGCATTTCAACTGGATAGCCAGTCTTTTCCGCAACTATTTCCAATAACACTTCAGTGAGATATTCTAATGAATGTGCGTTTCCAGATGGGCTGTCGGATTGAATTTCATCGACTTCAAATCCCGGTTGTTCTGGTTCTGATGCAACCGGTTGGGGGGATGCATCTTGATCTACTGCAGCTGCTGGTTCAGGATTCTGCCCGGCCTCGTTATTCATGTACTCAACGATTTCTAATAACGTTCGAGTTTGGGCTAATACTTCTGTATCTGCGGAAGGTAAAGAGGGGAATTTTTCTTCCAGTGCTCCCAGGATCTCAACACGTTTGATGGAGTCAATCCCCAGGTCGGCCTCCAGGTCCATGCCTAGTTCCAGCATTTCCGGGGGATAGCCGGTTTTTTCACCGACAATAAGGAGCAATGCTTCTGAAAGCATATCTATTGAGATAGTGGAATCAGGAGTTTGTTCAACAGCTGGAGGCTCATGTTCACTGGATTCCGGGTGAGGCTCAGCATATGCTTGTTGAGTCGTGACAGGAGTTGATTCCTGGACTTCAAATGCCTCGGAAACTTCAACGACCTCGGAGTTAATCACGGGTTCATAATCGTAATTCTCCTCGGTTCCGCCATTTTGAAGAAATTGGTGCTGATTCTCCAGAATTCTGACATAACTATCAGAATACGAGGCTTGCTGATTTAGAAATTGCTGATGTACTTCCATTCCTTTCTCACGAATTTCGTGGAAATTATCCAGGCTACGCTGAAATACCTCTATGATCCCTTCGGAAGTTTGACCATTCCCTTTATCCAGGACCTTGCTTTGTTCAGAGAGGACGGTTGTGATCAATTTCGTGTACTCTTGCTGTTGGGAAAGGTATTGTTGGTGGATATCCATTGTGCGGGCTTGATGGTTATAAGAGTGATTTAATCCAAGCTCGATAGTGTTCACCAGGTCAAGGGAAAGTTTTTTACCATTCCCATTTCCGTTGCCATCATTTTTGAGAGAACTGTTGCTGCCATTCTTACCGGATGGGTTCTGATCCAATTCAAGGGATGTTTTCCCATTACCCACCGATTGATCGCTGTTGTTCTCGTTGCAATCTACGGTATGTCCATCAAGTAGGGCATTCTGATAAGCTTGTTTTCGATCTTCGCTCATGAGATTGCTACCATTTAATGAGATTTGTAATTTTGCCATGATTTGCTCCTTCCTGCCTGTTTCAAAGGTAATACTAGGTTGCAATTGGACGGCGTTGGTAGGGGTCGATATCCTTAAGCTGCAGACCAATTACTTGTAATTTCACTGCCGCCTCCCGCAATTGACGGTCACTAGACTTTTCCCTGCTGGGATTTAGCGAGATTGTTGAGTGGGGTTGACCATCCAGAATGTCATTTACGAGATTTCCCAATATTTGTCTGGGTCCAATCTCAACAAAAATTCTTCCACCGGCTTTGTAAATCTCATCAATTTGAGTTTTAAACACCACCGGATGCAGGATATGACTGGATAAGATCTCTTTACTCTTCTTTTCATCTACAGGATATTTCTTTCCAGTTGTATTGGAATAAACTGGAATTTGGGGTTTCTGGAAAGATTCTTGATTGACTGCATCAGAAAAGGGTTTTGAGGCATGTTCAACCAAAGATGTATGAAAAGCAGCCGAAACTGGAAGCTGGGTTACTTTGAATCCCTTTTCCGATAATAGGGCATCTGCCTCATTAATGGCTTGTTTGGGTCCTGCTAAAACGAATTGAGATGGTGAATTTTCGTTGGCGATTATTATATCTGGAAGGGATTCAACCGCCTGTTGGATCTCGGTCAGGGGGCCTTTTACAGCTGCCATTGTTCCTGCATCGATGGATGAATCTTCCGGAGGGCGCATAGCTTTTCCCCGGGCTTTAACCAGGCGCAGGAATGTATCATCATTCAAGACACCGCCTGCCCAGAGGGCTGTTAATTCTCCAAAGCTGTGACCAGCTGTGAAATCAGGACGAAAACCAGCTTGATGGAGGACTTTGTACAAGCCGTAGCTGACAACACCTATTGCGGCCTGGGCATAATCAGTTTCCCGTAAAGCTAATTGTTGTTTAGTGGTAGTCTCACTATCAAATCCGGGAATGGGATAAACGACGCTGGTCAGCGATTCCTGATCATCCTTTGTAAAAAGGGCATTCATCGTTTCGAAGGCTTCCAGCATGGGGGGAAAATTTATCGATAATTCTCCAACCATATTTAGGTATTGAGAACCTTGTCCAGGAAACAAGGCGACCACCTTGTCATCTTCTGATAATCCTTTTGCGCGGTAAGTTATTCCCCAGGGATGTTCCCAGGAGTCAGAATCTGGTTCCTTCTTGATCAGGCTTAACGCACTCTCCAGATATTTTTTAGTTTCAGAAATTGATTCTGTGACAAAACCCAAGCGGGGATTTGATTGAAGTGGAAGATTTTCTGTAGAGGAATTAATTAATTCCCGGTAGGCTTGCTGCCATTCTGGACCGTTTAGTGACTCAAGGATCTCTTCAATCGAAGAGATCAATTCTGAGGGCGAACCGGCGCTGATCAGGATGGGTTGAACAACGGATCCTAAGCGTGAATTTTGGTTGTTCTCAGCTTGATATTCCTCCAGGACTACGTGGAAATTTGTTCCTCCAAAACCAAAAGCACTCACGGCAGCTCTGCGTGAGGAACCATCATCTGGTAAGAACCAGGGTCTGGTTTCTGAATTCACATAAAAATAGGATTCTTCAATATTTAAGGCTGAAGAAGGTTTTTGAACGTTAATCGTCGGCGGGAGAACTTTATGATGCAGGGCAAGAGCAGTTTTTATCATTCCTGCGGCTCCTGCGGCAGCTTTTGTATGTCCAATCTGCGATTTTACTGAACCAATCGCTATGGATTGTTTTAGACCATTGGGTGTTCCAAATACCGCGGACAAACCATTAAATTCAGCAGGATCTCCTGCTTTTGTTCCCGTACCATGAGCTTCAAGTAATCCAATCGTTTGCGGTGCAAAACCTGCTTCTTCATAAGCCCGCTTGATCGCTAAAGATTGTCCTGAGGGGCGGGGAGCGTAAATGCTTTTATATCTCCCATCGCTGGAACTGCCGATTCCGCGAATAACAGCATAAATCCGGTCCCCATCCCTCTCTGCATCTTCCAGGCGTTTTAACACCATCATGCCTAATCCTTCCCCTATTAACATCCCATCGGACTCCTCATCAAAGGGACGAATTTTATCAGAAGGCGAAAATGCAGGTGTTTTACTGAAGCATAAATAAGTAAAGGGCGAATTATCGGCATCTACACCGCCTGTGATCATTATCTCAGCGCGGCCTTCCACCAACTCACTGACAGCTGTTTTTACTGCAGCTAAACTGCTGGCACAAGCCGCATCTACAACAGTGTTCATTCCGCCGAGATCTAAGCGGTTTGCTATTCGGCCAGCAATCACATTGCCCAGTAAACCTGGGAATGAGTTTTCATTCCAGGGAGCGTAGGCAAGTTTAATTTTATCGATGATGATACCTGTATCTTCTTCGGAGATACCACTGCTTTCAAGGACTCTTTTCCAGATTGGATACTGCAGCCGGGAGCTCAGGTCAGTGATTAGTTTCTGCCCGCCGGCAACCCCAAGAACAACCCCTGTTGCTTCACGATTAAACACCACATCGGTACCATAACCGGCGTCTTCCATTGCATCCCTCGCCACAACCAAACCAAGCAGCTGAGATGAATCCGTCACCTCTAGAATGTTTGGAGGTAAACCAAACTCAAGTGGATTAAATTCTATGTCAGGAATAAAGCCGCCTTTTTTACAATAGGTTTTATCAACAGCCTTTGGATCAGGATCATAATAATCCTCTGTGTTCCAACGTGATGCGGGAATATCGGTGATCCCGTCAATTTTATTCAGGATATTGTCCCAATACTCTGTTAATGTTGCGGCTTTTGCAAAAACCGCCGCTTGTCCAATAATCGCGATGGGAGTTTTTTGAAGTAAACTGGATTTCATGCTTTTTTGCTCCTTGAGAATTCAACCTGTGATCCCTGGTTGAATTAACTCAGGATGATCATCCCCTGGAAGATATCATCTCATTTATTTTCACTGAACTGCCCAGCACTATCGCACCGACCAGAATTTTTAAAATATCACTAACTATAAATGGCATAAGACCCATTTGAAGGGCCTGGGATTCACCGACAAACTGGACCAGCCAGAATAATCCAAATATATAGATAAATATATTTCCGATGAGCATCGAGAATCCGAGGTAAAGAAAGGATTTATCGTACCTTAATTCCATCAGGATTCCCACAACGTAAGCGGCTGCAATAAACCCGATCAAATATCCACCCGTTGGCCCTGCCAAAGTAATGAAACCGGATTTTCCCCCAGCAAAAACGGGTAGACCAATCGCTCCCTGGAATAGATAGAGGCCAACTGCGGCCGTTCCAAGATTTTTCCCGAGCAGTGCTCCCAGCAGGAGGACTACCAGAGTCTGACCAGTAATCGGAATAGGGCTGAAAGGCAGGTTGAATGAAAATTGAGCACTGATCGCAAGAAGCCAGGAAGCAGCCAGGACTAGTACAACCTGGGTTGTTTTCTTGGAGATTGATTCTTGGGGTTGGATGATATCTATATAATTCATGAGGTTACCTCAAATAAAAATAACGGTCTCCTGATTAATGGTTTGGAATGTCATCAGGGTCTATGGATATTAACAACACGCCTTTGTCCACTTGGTTACCAGAATTTGTGTTTATTTTTGTAATAGTCCCTGAATTTGGAGTGCGTATTCTCATTTGCATTTTCATTGCTTCTTGAATCAATAATGTGTCCCCTTCCTGAACATGATCACCTTCATTAACCAGGATATCTATAATAAGTCCTGGCATGGGAGATTTAATTTGACCAGATTTTTGATCAGAAATCTTAGTCCGGTCGTGAAAACCAAAGACGACCTCTGCGTAAAGATAGTTTCCATTAATTTGGATATCATAGGATCCGTTTTGATTGGATTGCAGATAAGCCTCTACATTGCGTTTCGGATCTCGCAGAATATGCAATCCATTGCCATTGATGGATTCAAGATCAAACTCGAATTGATCGCCATTAACGAGCAATAGATCTTTTTCGATCCTTACATCATATGTCCTGGGACCCACATATACTCTATAATCTGCCATTATTCCTCATTAGACGAAATCAAAATCTTTCACGAACCGGTATTTGTTTGTTCCTGCCAGGCTTTTTGCCGCCAGGGATTTATTCCCTCTTTTTCTTGTTGTTCCTGAAAATTTCGCTCTTTGTGGATATGAAGCGCGGCAGCAACCGCAGCATATCGAGTTAGTGTTTCCTCAGGAATCAACTCTTTGGGATTAAAATCATCCAGGAAGGTAGTGTCGATTTTTCCGATTTGATAAGGATGAGAATCAAGAATTTGATTTAAAAATACCAAGTCGGTTTTAAGCCCACCGATTTGATATTCAGTTAATCCTCGTTTTAATCGATTGATTGCACTTTGCCGGTCCTCACCCCAAGCGATGACCTTGGATAACATAGAATCGTAATCAGTTGTTATTTCCATGCCCTGGTAGAGAGAACTGTCTACCCGAATACCAGGACCGCCCGGTTCTTTTAAGTATGATATTTCTCCTGTTGTTGGTATAAAATCTTCTTCTGGATTTTCAGCGAGAATCCTGGCTTCGATAGCTGCCCCCTGAGCATTGATATCGGATTGGAACATAGACATCTCACCTGTGAGTGCTACTTGGATTTGTTCCCGGACTAGATCGATCCCAGTAACCATTTCTGTAACAGGATGTTCAACCTGGATGCGGGGGTTAACTTCAATGAAATAAAATTGGCGGTTTTGATCCATAAGGAATTCTACAGTTCCCAGGCTCCGATAGTTCAACTGTTTACCCAGCTGATAGGCTGCAGCTGTGATGCAATCCCGTTCCTGTGGGGATAATTCAGATGCCGGAGCTTCTTCAATGAGTTTTTGGTGACGCCTTTGAATCGAACATTCCCTTTCACCAAATGTTAATACCTCGCCATTTCCATCACCAAGAATTTGAACCTCTATGTGACGGGCTTTTTGAACCAATGGTTCTAAATAGATTTTGCCATCTCCAAAGGCAGCAATCGCTTCTTCCCTTGCCAGAGCTACCACATCCGCTAACTCATCCTGGGATCGAGCCAACCGAATGCCTTTCCCGCCGCCACCTGCTATTGCCTTGACAAGGACAGGAAAAGAAAGATTATTCCCTAGCTTGGATAGAAGTGGTAAACCCTGGAGTGGTTGATCGGGTCCTGGCAGTACCAGTAAACCTGCCTCCCGGGCTGCTTTTCGGGCCGACAGTTTATCTCCAAAGATTGACATGGTATGAGGACGAGGGCCAATAAAAAGCATGCCTGCATCTTCCACAGCTTCCCCGAATTTCGGATTTTCCGATAGGAAACCATATCCCGGATGGACAGCGGTGGCTTTTGTTTTTTTACAAGCCTCAAGCAAAGCGGCGATATTCAGGTAGCTCTCGGAGGCTTTCGTCGGACCAATGTTGATTGCCTCATCTGCATAGCGTGTATGCAGCGCGTTTCGGTCAGTGTCTGAATATACCGCGACAGTCGGAATATCCAATTCCTGGCAGGTTCGTATAATTCTTATGGCAATTTCGCCTCTGTTGGCGATTAGGAGTTTCATATCCATTATTCAACCTATAAAGGGATGTTTCCGTGTTTCCGATTTGGAGTCGGCAACCTTTTATCCTGAAACATGTGCAATGCCTGAATGATTCGTGATCTTGTCTCCTCCGGGGAGATGATGTCATCAATATGACCTTCAGCAGCTGCCAGAAATGGTGACGCAAACTTTTCGCGATAAGATTCAGCGAGTTCCGTTTGAAGTAAATCTGGATCTGCTGAGCTGGCAAGGGCTTTCCTGTTAAGAATTTTTACTGCACCTTCCGGCCCCATCACTGCGATTTCTGTTTGCGGCCAGGCAAAATTTTGATCCCCGGCTAAGTGTTTGGAGCCCATGACAATGTACGCCCCACCATATGCTTTGCGCAATATCAGGGTAATTTTTGGGATTGTCGCTTCCGCGTAAGCAAAAATTAATTTTGCACCATGACGGATTATCCCCTCGTGTTCCTGTTCAATTCCGGGTAAAAATCCAGGAGTATCCACAAGTGTGATTACTGGGATATGAAAAGAGTCACAAAAGCGGATAAATCTGGCGCCCTTATCCGAGGCATTAATATCAATTACGCCCGCATAGTAGTCTGGTTGATTCGCGACAATTCCAACCGGAATACCATCCAGACGGGCAAATCCAATCACTAAATTCTCAGCATATCCTTGTTGGATTTCCAGGAACTCAGAATTGTCAACCAAAATATCAATTACGCGGTGGATATCGTAGGGTTCATTTGGTTGCTGGGGAACTACTTTCGCCAACTTTGGGGTTAGCCTTTGCGGGTCATCCACAGAATTTATAACAGGAGGGGGGACGATATTATTTGCTGGGAGATAACTTAGCAGCCGCCGAACCTGTTCCATGATTGTTTTTTCAGTCGGGGCTTTAAAATGAACAACACCGCTTTGGGTATGATGAACCTCTGCACCCCCCAGGGACTCCCCGTCAATCTCTTCATGAGTTACCTCTTTAATGACGCCTGGACCGGTGATGAACATCTGAGATGTCCCTTCGACCATAAATACAAAATCTGTTATGGCTGGCGAATAGACTGCTCCTCCAGCGCATGGACCGAGGATAACGGAAATTTGTGGAATCACACCAGATGCTTGAACATTTCTGTAGAAAATATCCCCATAGGCTGCCAGGGAATTAACACCTTCCTGAATTCGAGCACCCCCAGAATCGTTAAGCCCAATCAATGGCGCCCCATTTTGTATGGCCAGATCCATAATCCGGGCGATCTTTTTACCGTGAATTTTCCCAACAGATCCACCCATCACGGTAAAATCTTGTGCAAATAAGTAGACTGGTCGTCCATTTATTTCTGCTTTTCCGGTAATTACACCATCTCCGTAAGCGATGGATTTCCCATTTCCTGAGGAATTAAGCTCCTGAGATGCGAAAAGCCCAATCTCCTGGAAACTATCGGAATCAACCAGGTCATTTATTCTTTCCCGGGCTGTTAACTTTCCTTTTTTATGTTGCAATCTAATGCGATCCTTACCGCCGCCAAGGACAGCATATCTGCGTAATTTTTCTAAAAAGCCGATATTTTTACTCATAATTCGCCTGAAAAGAAGATACATTGCATTGCTACATTTCACGCTATAACACCATCAAGTTGAATGTGTTACGGTTTATAAAAAAATACAAGGTTTGAATCCCGGATATTTCTTCCTTGAGAGAATTTGATTCCCACTTACTATAAGTAAATCAAATCTGAATACAAGAATTATTTAACGTGAATTCTCTCAGGCCAGATCACCAATCTGCTGAATACGCTGAGAAATTTTGTTATATTCCTATTAATACGCCAAATTATGGTGAGGGGATGGCAGTTGATCATGTAGAATTGTCCGAACCAATAAAAATTATTTAGGATCGCTATACAATGAAAGACAAACGTTTATTTAATATATTCATTATTGTTTTTATAGACCTGTTGGGTTTTGGGCTGATTCTGCCGTTGCTGCCATTTTATGCAGATCAATACGATGCAACACCCCTTGTGGTCGGATTATTGACAGCAAGTTATGCAGCAGCACAATTAATTGGTGCTCCATTATTGGGAAGGTTATCTGACAAATTTGGGCGTAGGCCCATTCTGCTGATAAGTATATTTGGTACATTCCTGGGATTTATGATATTCGGGATTGCAGAACCGGCAGGAGAATTCCTGGCAGGCTGGTTGGGCTATTCAACCAATTTTATGATTCTAGCTGTTCTTTTCTCTAGTCGTGTATTGGATGGATTTACAGGTGGAAATATCTCCGTAGCACAAGCCTATATCACTGATGTAACCACAATTGAGAATCGTGCAAAGGGACTTGGTCTGGTTGGGGCTGCATTTGGGCTTGGATTCGTAATAGGTCCAGCAATGGGAGGGATTTTAAGTGGATTTGGCTTTGCAGTTCCTGCATTTGCTGCCGCAGGATTGTCTGCCTTGAACCTTTTAATGGTAGCTTTATGGCTGCCAGAGTCGCTTACTCGAGAAGAGAGGGAACAAGTTGTATCCAAGGAGAAACCAAGATTTAGTTTTGGGGCACTTTGGCAGGCATTAACACGCCCCCGGGTAGGTCCATTACTAAATATAAGTTTCTTTTATGGATTGGCATTTGCCCTTTTCACTACTGTGTTCTCACTTTTTGCCCAGTATCAGTTAAAACTTGATGCCCGTCAAACTGGATATGTTTTGGCTTATGTGGGTTTGATTATTGCTCTTGTTCAAGGGGCCGGCGTGGGAATAATCACGAAACGCTACCCAGAAAAATGGGTAATATTTATATCGACAATCATCTTAGGGATCTCCCTCGTGGGTTGGGCTTTTACTTCTTCATTGGTTGCATTACTGTTGATTTTGATACCTCTGGCAATAACCAGTGGTATTCTGAGCACCGTATTAAGAAGTGCTCTTACAAAAGTGGTAACCAAAGATGAAGTTGGGGGTACTTTGGGATTATCAGCTTCCCTGGAGAGCTTATCACGGGTGATCGCACCAAGTTTAGGAGGATATTTGATAGGATCTTTGGGCACCTGGGCTCCAGGAGTTACTGGTGCGCTGATCATGGTCTTTGTGATCAGCTTTACCTGGAAGAACTTCATCCGAAGGTCAGCAGATCAGGATTAGAAATCTCTGACTGCTGGTTGCCGTGACAGTCCTTATACAAAATATCATTAACGTGGGTTATTAGAATTCATAATGCTTGGAAAATACCCCTGGGAAAAAACCATAACAGATGTGCAGGCCACGATAAGGGCGATTATAGCCGCCGCTCCACTTAAAAATGGTTGGGCTTGTCCCATTATTATCGGATTTGCCGTTAAGAAAAAAGGAACCAGGAAAAAAGGCAAAATCAGCTTGAACGACTCATAGCCTGTCTTTACATAATTCGACTCGGCAATCTTGCTGCCCACCATGGCGGCAGCTGCTACCGGAGGGGTCACCGCTGAAAGCACCGCAAAGTAAAACACAAAAAAGTGGGCCGTAATCTGGGGAAGCCCCATGTCCACCAGCACTGGAGAAACCACAATGGCGCAGATGACATAGGCCACCACAATGGGCATGGCACACCCCAGGATGATGGACAGCGCCATGGCATAGATCAGCCCCAGGATCAGGTTTCCGCCTGCAAGCGTCTGGCTGAGGGCCGCCAGCTTGGAAGCTGCACCGGTAACCGACAGCATTTTCATGAACATGCCGATGGAGGCACAGGCAATACCGAGGGATGCTCCGGCCAAGGCACCTTTTGTCAGCCCCCCTATCAAAGATCTTAAATTCGGCCGCGTTTCACGACGGAACATGGCAATCACCAGCATGGCAAGGATGGCAAAAAATGCAGAGAACCCCGGTGTGTAGTGCAGAATGAGCAGGCAGGTTAAAATAGCCATGGGAATGACGAACACGGGTCCAATTTTAATGAGTAATTCCTTATTGATGTCTATTTTCAACTTGGGAACATCGTCTCTTGATGCGATCAGAATGGCTCCGGCAATGATAATCGCATAGTAGAATAGAGCTGGTATCAGCGCCGTGATCATGAGGCTGCCATAACTCACCCCTAAAAAGCCGGCCATGATAAACACGGCTACACCCATGATGGGAGGCGTCAGCTGCCCCCCTGATGAAGCTGCGGCCTCGATCGCTGCAGCATGCTTCCCCTGAAATCCGGTCTCTTTCATCAGAGGAATAGTATAAGACCCGGTGAGGGCTACATTTGCCGGAGCCGATCCTGTGCACATGCCCACAAAAGAGCTTGACACGATGGCTGTCTGCGCTGATCCGCCCTTGATATAGCCACCAAAGTAGTTACCCAGTTCAATAAAAAATTTATCGATCCCAACGACCTGAAACAAG
>RCNF010001033.1_pt1 | contig 14623 bp, 8 predicted proteins | sample 2041311 | NCBI WGS metagenome assembly RCNF01 (sample SAMN09708228, study PRJNA481090) | Marine sediment metagenome, whole genome shotgun sequencing project. | biome: marine sediment; feature: ocean; material: sediment; isolation source: Sewage treatment plant 2 marine sediment (STP2) ... | reverse complement strand
CAGAGACGAAGAAAGCTGGGAGAAAAACTGGCCACACCAAGCTTATCATCTGAATAAATTTGATAAAGATTATTTCAAGCAAACCCTCTTCCGTTGATGCCAGCGCAACAACCGGAAATAGGACGAGAAAAAATAGTGATACAGCTTTAATAGCCTCGCTTCCAAGTGGTTAGTCTATGTTAAGAATGTTTACACCGGCACCATTGCACAAAGAGTTGAAGGATACGATTCCTATAGCATTCCCAGGAATTGGTCTACATCGCTCGTTGTATTGTAGAAATTCGGGCTTACTCTTATGCAACCGCCGCGCAGGGCAACCACGATATTATTTCTCAGCAGCTTATCGACGAGTGTTTTGTTTGCATCAGCACTTCCGGTCGTGAAAACAACGATGGCAGAGCGCTCCTCATCGAACTCAACTGGACTGATAACCGTCATTCCTTTGGCATGCAAACCTGAAATTATTTGATCGGTGAGTTCGGTGTTCTTGGCTGCGACATTCTCGATTCCGATCTCCGCTAGAACGCGAAGTCCGGCGATCCATGCATGAAAGAGCGAATAGGCGATCGTACCTGTTTCATATTGCCTGGCATCATCATGAAAATTGATTTCGCGCATATTGTGCTCTGCTGCGAACATACCAGGCAGTATCGGCCTGATTTTCTCTCTGGCGAGGCTGTTGACGTACAGAAATCCAGTTCCAGACATGCCCAGTAGCCATTTGAATCCTGCGCAACATAGGACATCAATTCCGTCATCAATGACATTGATCGGCACCGCGCCCGCAGCTTGAGTTCCGTCGACGACAAAGAGTGCCTTCTTGCCATGGACAATCTCGCTCAATTTTCGTAAATCGAGCCTAAATCCGGTATCAAATCGAACGGCATTCACTGAAACGATTCTCGTGTTTTGATCAATAGATGACGCAATCTCTTCAATACTGACGCGACCGCGGTCATCAGGCGATATCAATCGCACCTCAACCCCACGATCTTGAAGTGCGAGCCACGGAAACGTGCTGTTCCAATGCTCATCTGCGGGAAGAACTACATTATCGCCGGATTTCCAGTTGTAGCCGGCTGCGACCATTCCGATACCCATTCCCGTGCTTGTTACCAGCGCAAAATCGCTGCTGTGTCCACCGAACAATTTAACAATTGCCTGCCGAACGGAATTTCTGACGGAAGGTTTGTCGTGAGGGGCTTCACTCGCGAGGACAAGATAATCCTCTAATGCGCGTCGGACAGGTGAAATTAGTGGAGACCCTGCGGCATTGTTGAGAAAGACAGTTCCCTCAGGAATTGAAAATAGATTGCGGTAACTCAACAAAGCGCTCCTTTCAACACACGAACTCTGGTTTGTGGTCCGAGAACTGGTGTTCTCTCGTCAATATTGCCTGAACACGTAAGATAGTGCCGGTGTAAACATTCTTAACATTTCTATGCGGGGTTTGCGCGCCATGCCTCAAGCGTATAGACCAGGGCATGGGCTACCAACGTCGGAATCTGGCGAGAATGTTAAGAATGTTTACACCGGCACCATTAAACCCTCGAAACTGCCGCCCAGCGCCACGTGCAGTTGGAGCGCCAGCGGAAATGCCATCTATTTGACGCCCTTGTTAGCCATTTTGTTTGTTAGCTTTTGCAGTACAGGATCCAGACTGGAAGGGTTATATCCGAAAGGGCCTTGGTTACCACAAAATGCAATCGTGCCTTCATGGATGATGTATAACCGAATAGGCCACGAATTGTAGGCTTTTAATAGCTTATCTTCGATAGTATCCAACACAACTGGCATAGCAAAATGTTTTTTATTTATTAACCACTGTGCCATTTCTTTGCGTTCATGGATGTTCTTGGCATACGGAAAACAAAAATCAGATTCGTCTGTGTACTCAGTATCATTCACATATTGTTTAACAAGTTTCCAGCCATCTTCTGCGTGTGCTTCAGCAGTGTAAATGGTTAAAAATTCGACACCAAAAGGTTTCCACTTTTCCATAAGTGCCTGAAGTTCACCTATTCGTTTTCTATAATGAGGGCAACTATACGAAGCAAAATTTAGCACTAAGGGTCTGTCAATAAAAAAGGAGGAGAGAAGCGCTTCACTGCCATCCAGTCTTACTATCTTTCCATCACATGCTTGCTCTCCAATGGCTACGCCTTCACTCCCAGTTGTCCAGCGTTGAAAGGCTTGATCTGATTGGCTATTTTTCTTATTACCGGTAATGCCGGTTGATTTGAATATTCGAAACATTTCGTCGATATAGAACGTGCTTGGTAGTGTTTTGCTCAGCGAGTAGAATCCAGCTATTGCAGAGTAGATAGCGCTAATGCCGACAATAAGATATGCCAGGGCCACATAATTGCTTGTATCCATGATACCCGCGAAGATAAAAGCGATACCTGAAAGAGGTAAGGCAACAGCTTGGATAGCAATGGTATGTTTGATTTCAACAGGGATTTGGACGCCATGAATTAAAATTCGAACAGGCCCTATGAGGCCAATCAATAATAGTACTGAACCCAAACTCACCAAGATTTCTCTATGTTGAACTAAGCTGTTTTCTTTTGCTGTCCATATTGCAATGGAAAGTGATGCCAAGCTCAATCCGAGCGCAATCAATGTGAGTGATACAACTCGAAGGACTACATACGCAGGTATTTTCATTCTATTTATCCTGGCAAGCCTAACGCCCGTGTACCCGGCGGCAAGCCATCCAGCGAACGCAGTGAGCGTGGTCGACGCGCTTGTTATGCGGCATTGCTGTCGGACTAAGTAGGGAGTACATGTAATCGAATAAACGCATGTATGCGATTCCGGAGAGGAAGAAAAATACGGCTACGACGCTTAGAGAGACGGTACTTCGATTCCAAATTACCTGTCAAGATCGAGCCAGAAGAGGGCTTGAACTGCAATCGGCCCGCATTGGTGGGTTTGTGAAAACGACTGGTACCGATTGATCTTCAGTGGGCGCGATAGGAAATCCGCGCCATCATTAGTGGCGCCTTTTCGATTAACAGGACACGCAATTGTCGTTGTTGATCGATCCCAGGCTCTCCAGCAATTCCACCGTGTCGAAGTAAGGTTGCGTGCGCTGTACAGGTCCATTGGCCAGGTCGGCCGTGCTTTGTCCCTTACGATTTATCACCAGTACATCCGAGCCTTTCTCAACGAGATAGTGAATCACCTCATTATCTCCCCGAGAAGCTGCGTTATGCAGCGGAGTTGAGCCGTCGTGATCCCGCTCATTCACATCGGCGCCATGCTCTTCCACCAGATACTTGACCGCCGCTAACCAGCCATCAGGCACGTAGCGGTGAGAATTTGCGGCGAAACCAACGCCATACCCGTGGCCTGTCGCTGCATGAATCGGGTAAATGCCCGGTCCGCCTTCTTCCACCGGTGGCAAGCCTGAAGGATCACCATATAGCCCATCGATAATGTCTGCGATTTTGCAGTGCAGGGTAAAATGAAAAAACTGGGGGCAAGGATCTTCTTTGAAACCACTAACATTAGATTTATCAGTGGGCTTAATAGTGGCTATGTTTGGATCGGCACCGTATTCGATCAACATCTTCATTGCTTCAATATCGAGAGCATGGGCAGCGCGCCAGAATGGCGTTGCACCGTTGGTATCCAGATCTAGATAGGCGTTGGTGTATTCCATAAACCACAGGTGTTTGTTAAGCCGCGCATTGGGGTCGACGCCAGCATCCAGCAGTGTCTTCATCAGTTCCAGATAAGTAGACTGCTGCTGCAAATAGGCTTGCGGCTGTGGAAAGCGGGCCTTAGGCAGCCACTGGGTATTGATCACCGCATAAAGAGGCGTGGTACCAGCAGCACTGGCCAGTGTTGGATCTGCACCGCGCTCCAATAAAATCAGTGCCAGATCAAAGTGACCATTAAGGATTGCCATCAGGATGGGACTGGTCTTGTCGCCAGCACCTATTGCGTTGATATCCGCCCCTGCGTCTAACAAAGCTATCGATACGTCTCTTAAACCTTCTCGGGTAGCAAGCAACAGAGGAGTCAGCCCGCCCTGGGTGCCAACGAGCTTGGTGTAATTTAGCGGTCGCCTATAATCTTCATTCTCTTCATTCTTTTCAAACTCTTCAATGTCCACTTCTTGCTGCGTTATATATTCTCGGGCGGCCTCTATCGCTGCAGTGACTTCAGAGGGATCAGGTGCCCAGGTGCCTGCCTCAGAACCACTCTCCTCACGAAAAGTATTGAGTACTTCATCCCTGTGCTTTTTAGCGACCACATCTTCGGCGTGGCGAGCGACAAGTTCAATCACTTTGCTGGTAGCTTCAAGCTCAGCACCAAGATCGATTAAAGCATTTACCGCGTTGAGTCGATTGCCGGCGGCGGCAAACATCAACGGTGTCTGGTTCCACACTGACTCCTCGGCGTTCACCTCGGCACCGGCCTTCACTAGTCGATTGATAACATCCGCATCGCCAGAAGCAGCAGCGAAGTGCAGCGGTGTGACTGCACCGGTAGTGGTTTCAGCCATGACGTCACTACCGGCCGCAAGCAAGGCGATTACGACTTCGGCAGCACCATTACTGCTGGCCAGGTGCAGAGCGGAGTATCCCCCCATGCGAGTGATTGCGTCCAGGTTGGCCCCGGCGGCGATGACCATGTCGGCGATTACCCCATTGCCGTTCTCTGCTGCCCAGTGAATAGCCGTCATGCCATCGCCTTGCGCGGTGTTTACGTCTTCGCCTTGCTGCAGTAGTTGGGTCATACGTTCAATGTCTTCCACCATGGCAGCATCAGCCACCAGGGAATCGGCGAGCACCGATGTTAGCGGCAAGAACAGCAGGGTAAGAATGACTGCCAATTGTTGGGTGAGATTGCGCATGGATTAGGCTGCTCTTAGTAGACTGGTTAGCTCAACAAAGTGCCAGTGCTATCACCGAAACTTTCCAGGTCTTCCAGACCCAGTTTATGCAAAAGACTTAGCATCGCATTGGCCATAGGTGCGCCATCGGGCGCCTTAATGTGCAGGTTGCCTGGAAGTGTGCCATTGGCACCACCTGCTATGAATAGTGGGCAGCGCTTATGATTGTGCAGATTGCTGTCACCCATGGGGGAACCATAAATCACCATGCTCTTGTCCAGCAGGTGAGTATCGCCTTCCATCGTGGATTCCAGTTTCTTGAGCAGATAAGGCACCATGCCGACGTGGTATTTGTTGATCTTGTAAAAATCCGTGACGCCTTCTTCGCTGCCACCGTGGTGGGAGCAGGGGTGGAAAGGTTTGTCGGTGCCGGATTCTGCGAATACACGAGCCGAAGCATCGCGGCCCAACTTGAATGAAAAAACACGGGTGGTATCCGCTGCAAAGGCCAGCACTTGCAGATCAAACATCAGCTCCACGTGCTCGGCAAAGGACTCCGGTATGCCGGATGGTGCTGCCGGTATATCGCCTTGTTCGCCGCTGCTTGCACGGTTTTCTATCTGTTGAATTCGGCGCTCGATTTCTCGGACATTGGTCAGGTAATGGTCCATACGTCGCTGGTCTTCCGGGCCTAATTGTTTTTTAAGGTCACTGGCGCGGCTGCCTATCCAATCCAGGATGCTCTTGTCGGTGTGCCTGCGCATTTGCCGTTCTTCCGCACTGCCCCCAGCGCCGAACAACTGGTCAAACACCAAACGTGGATCGCGGATCAGTGGCAGGGGCTCGGTGGGAGACGCCCAGCTAATGGAATCGGTGTACACACAGGTGTAGCCATAGTTGCAGCCACCGGACTGGTTGATGTTCTCAATACAGAGTTGCATGGAAGGGATTGGCGTATCCTGGCCAAACTGATTCGCGTACAGCTGATCGAGAGATGTGCCCGCGAATACATCTGAACCTTCGGTTTGTTTCGGATGAGACTGGGTAAGGAATACGGCACTGGAACGGAAGTGGTCGCCACCGATCTCGCCGGGCTTCTTGGCTTCTGCATTGGCCACATCGGTATTGCTGACAATCGTCAGGTAATCCCGATAAGGCTCCATGGGTAACAAGGCGCTGGGAGTGAGATCGAAATCACTGCCAGTTTTCTCAGGTGCCCAAAGATGTTGCGAAGCGCCCCATTCATTACTGCCTGCCGCGCCATGTACCATCTCGATTGCAATAAGGCGGGTAGGGTTCATTAACTTTTCGGTACGGGAGGCGGCATGGCCCGCAGGAACCATGGCGCCAAGAAAAGGTAAGGCGATTGTCGAGCCCATGCCTTTTAAGAACGTACGGCGAGGGAGGTGCTTTCCAGTGATGTATTTCATAGTTGTTGTCTCGTAGATTAACTCGTGGATTGATCTACTCTCAGTCTAGGGGGCGGAATCAACACTCACTACGGCTTCTACTTCGGGTATTCGTTTCATTTTGAAGGCTTCACTATTAACGACACCTTTTATAAAAGAAGACAGGCGATAATCATTGGTTTCCGCTTCTGCAACGATTTTGCGTACCGTTGGCATGTCGTAATATTCGACCCGGCGACCCAGCGCGTACGCCATCAGATTGCTGGCGAAATTGCGTACCAGGGATACGGGTCTACTTAAAAGCACGGATTGCAAGTCATCTGGATTGGCGATTTCAGTGCCGTCATAAAACGTGCCGCGAGTATCCAATGGCATACCATTTTCCCGGATTCGCCATTTGCCCGTGACATCGAAGTTATCCAGTGCCAGGCCAATAGGGTCCATGAATAGATGGCAAGACCGGCAAGTTGGATTGGTTCGATGCATTTCCATGCGTTCCCGTGTGGTCAGAATTCTTCCTCCCTGTACGCCTGCGGTTTCATCAAGGTCCGGTACCCCGGGAGGTGGGGGTGGAGGAGGAGTACCCAATAGTACTTCCATAACCCATTTACCGCGCAGAACAGGTGAAGTTCGGCTGGCGTGAGAGGTTAGTGTGAGAATGCTGCCATGCCCCAGTAAGCCCCTGCGGTTGGTATCGGCGTGCTGTACCAGACGAAAGTGGTCGCCAGCAACGTCGGGGATGCCATAGTGCTCTGCAAGCGCTTCATTGGCGAAGGTGTAATTCGAGGTAAATAACTCCAGGGCTGAGCTGTCTTCTTTCACAAGGTGGTTGAAGAACATCTCTGTTTCAACCTGCATAGCATCGGCCAGCTGCTGGTTAAAATCGGGATACAGCAGTCGATCTGGATGGACTTTTTCCAGATCTTCCAGGCGTAGCCATTGGCCAGCAAAACGAGAACCCAGGGCTTCGGCGCGTCGGTCGGAAAGCATTCGTTCTACTTGCCCATCCCAGACAGCTGCTTCTGATAATTCTCCGGTTCGTGCCAGAGTAATTAGCTCTTCGTCCGGTGACGTTCCCCATAAGAAGAAGGAAAGGCGAGAAGCCAGGTCCAGTTCGGCGAGTTGGAACGTTTCCCCGGGTTGCACATCCTCCGGTGTCGCTTCCAGGCGAAACACGAAATCGGGACTGGCCAGAATGGCCTGGAGTGCAGTCTTAATGCCGTTTTCGAAACCGCCGATCTCAGCACCCCGGTAATAGAATGAGATCAGGTCCTCCAGCATGCTGGCATCGAATTTGCCTCGATAGGCCTGATCGGCAAGACGGGAAAGGATTTCTTCTACGCAGGCCATTTCGTTAGCTTGTGAAGTTGGACGGCAACTGAAGATTTTCTGTCTACTCGGTGTGGCTGAAACGCCGGTGGCGTTATAGGGTCCGTCGATTGCCAAATCTTTCAGATGAGCCGGTGCTGTTATGCCATAGGCCCTAACCCCGATCTGCCTGTCCACCAGTGACCATTTATGGGGTGACAGCATGTCTTGCATGGGCCCTTCGGACTGTTTCAGGAAGGCGGCTGAAACGCGATGAGGGCCGGCCGTCACAAACATAGGCACCGACTTCATGTTGACACCATTAGGATCGGACACATGCATCCATTGATCCATCTCCAATAACGCCATGCGCTCGCCGTCGATGGAGATTTCGATTTGTTCGTCCCGTGTGGTCATGCCGAAGTATTCGCCGGTCGTTGTATGTTCGAACGCCATGCGGAACACATACTCACCACCGGCAGGGAAGTTGTGCGCGACACTGATGCCACCGCGGGTACCGAACGGTGCGCCTTCCACGCGATCCCATTGGGTGGTGTAACCGGAATTGGTATAAGTCGGTGAAGCCGGCGGTATGCCTGCGTCACCAACTGCTAGCTGACTGATTTGAGCAGCAGCGCTTAAATAGGCACTTAATAGAGTAGAAGAAAGAAGCTGCACATCGGCAATATTGTCGAAGTTGCTGCTCTTGGTATCCAGGGGTAAGTAATCTTCCGCGTTGACGTCGAGCGCCAGCAAGTCCTTGATTGCGGTCTCATACTCCGGCTGATTCAATCGTTGAAAGCTGCGATGGCCAGCATTTGGATTTTCAGCCGCCGCCAGATCCACTTGATTTTCCAGTGTCTCAACCAGCGCTTCCATCACGGGTTTTGACGGTCTTGGCATGCCCGGTGGCGGCATCATGCCGGCGCGCAACTTAACGATCATCTTCTCAGTGGTGGGCGCTAACTCAGCGGCCAGGGCAACGTCGTAGTCCTGCAGAGACAGGTCTGCAAATTGTGTGCGTAGCTGATCGTTATGGCAAACAACGCAGTTGGTCTGAATGACTTCGGTGAGGCTGGCCAGAGACGGTTCGTTTTCCGCAGCCGTGATTGAGCTGCTTAATCCAAGGCCAAGCAAGGTCGCAGAGACAATTGTGCATACAGTCTTCATTTCCAGTTCTCTCCAAACCAATACCTGTTCGGGCTATTGCTATTGATCAGGTAATGCGGATCTGTACAGCTCTAACTTTTCTTCTTGCTTATTGAATTCTTTTAATACCTGTAATTCTGACCCGTCCGCCACGTCGAAAAAGGGCCAAAATTCAATAATGCGAGCGTACAGTGACCCTTGATTCTACTGTAACGGTAACGGGATTCCTATGAGCATTTAATGCCAGTTAATGAATGGCTTACATGACTTTTTTTTGGCCGAATTGCGGCGAAAATCCCCTGATTTCCCCCACCCTCTCTCTCAGGCAGCTAACTGGCAGTTGTTTTCCCGTCGGAAATCCCCTAGCTTCAGTGCGATTTCTACCTGCCCAATTCCGCGAGGTCGTCATGAAAATTTCCACCCTGCTTGCCTGCGTCTCACTCTGGCTATTTCACACATCCGCCATCGCCCAGGATAGCGTCTTTCTGGAAGAACTTACCTGGACCGAAGTTCGGGAGCTGATCGATAGCGGTACCACCCGTGTGCTTATACCAACGGCAGGAACCGAACAGAACGGCCCCCACATGGTGTTAGGCAAGCACCGTTATATCATCGACCACGCAGTTGATCTTATCGCGCGAGAATTGGGCCAGACTCTCGTGGCCCCGGCCATGACCTATGTGCCGGAAGGGGACATCGATCCTCCTTCTGGTCATATGCGTTTCCCTGGCACCATCAGTCTTCCCAATGAGCATTTTGTAAAAGTGCTGGAATACACGGCGCGCAGCCTGGCAGCTCATGGCTTTACCGACATCCTGTTTATCAGTGACAGCGGCAGCAACATGCGTGGCATAGCGGAAGTCACTGAAGCACTGAATAATGAATGGCGCGGCAGTCCTGCTCGCGTACATGATGTGTCTGACTACTATGCTAATAACGGTTTCCTGGAATGGTTGGAAGCAGAAGGGGAGACTCCTGACGCCATTGGAACGCACGCGGGCATCAAAGATACTTCGCAGTTGCTGTATGTCAATCCACAACATATTCGCACAGACAGGCTGGCTTACGACGGGGGATTTGAGAACAGTGGAGTTAGGGGTGATCCGACTCGCGCATCTCGGAGTCGGGGGCAGAAAGGGATTGAATTGAAGGTGGAAGCGGCCGTTAGGCATGCGAGAATGTTGCTGGTCCCGCACTAAACGTGGAGCTTCTTGCTGAGGCTAGTACATCTACAATCGGTCGGGAACCACGAAAAATGTCCAGGATCGGTTCGGCGATCGGAATTGAGCATGCGAGGAGGAGGGTAGCTCGAAGCACAAGACATTTGTCTATAGAAAGATACCCGACATTTCACCAGCCAGAAGTGAGCGAATAGATTCGGCAGTTCAGGTCATTGATTACACGAAAGTGGAAAGCGAGAGCCATTTCAAAGGGCCGTTGGAACTCACAAGCAAAGACGGTGTAGATGGCAGCATGAATGTATCCATCCATGGTGTATTCACTAGTCTTAGATGTCACCGTTCGCTGCAAAAATCATGCGCCAGTGCAAAGGGAGTTTATTCTAAACTATCGTCGAGGTAACAAGGACTGCATCACCGAAATGCTCCAACGCGAAATGCACCTTTTGTCGGATGACTCTGACGACTCGCACTAAATTGATCTACCAATCACCATAGTGACATTTGGCTCTTTTGCTGAGCAAAATTCCGAGCACGATCTTGACCCAGAAGAGGACTTGAACTGCAATCGGCCCGTATTGATGGGTATGTGAAAACGACTGGTGCCGATTGATCTTTAGTGTGGCGATAGGAAATCCGCGCCATCATTAGTGGCGCCTTCGTTCTTGATTGGAGTTTGTCACTGCGGTGCTTTGGATATAGCACTAAAGATAAATCCTCACCGGTCTTCAGATTTCGCGCTTAAAACGTGGGAGGATTTGGTGCCCAGAAGAGGACTTGAACCGTGCTGGGAAAATCTCAAATTTATTCTGTTGCGACAGAGTTTTCTACTTTAGTGATGTAGCCCCGATATTCGCAGGATCGCAAATGATGAGGGGATGCCACATAGCCGAATTGGCCACCCTGGAGGCACTCCTCTTCTGGGCACCAAAAAAAAGGGCCCCCGTTCAGGGAGCCCTATTTTTTTGGTGCCCAGAAGAGGACTTGAACCTCCACCTACATACGTAGACTAGCACCTGAAGCTACGTATCCCGTGGGCAACCCCGCCCATACTGCGGCAAAACAATGGGTTAACAACCGGTGGGCAGCAACCATGTGATATCTGTGGGGATAGTGGCCATACCGAAAGTCGTACCGGTTTGACCCTAAAACACGCTATATCAGTGTGTTTTTGTGGCGCATTCACTGCCTATATTCAGAGTAACGTCAACTATCCTGTCGAAATCGTCAACTGTGGCAATCAATGCTGAGGCGTCATAAAGCTGCGCGGCTACATCGGGTTTTCGTTACTAGGCCAAACAAGAGAGTGGTCTCGAAAAATGCACCAGAATGTACTTTGAGAGAAGTTAAACCCTTGTTGCCTTGTAACCGCTAGCGCCTGAATCTACATCTCTAGAAGGACCAGCCGATCGAAGTCACCACGCCATAGTCATTGTTCGACTTACTGCCTGACGCGGGCCTGTTGTCATAGGTGTTGTAGTAACTCATGTCCCAGAACAGATCTGCGATCATTTCCCATCTCAAATTGATATCAAATTGCGCGCGGGTACGTCCGGACTCCGTGATGCTCGGATAAATCGAGAGTCGGATCGACAGGTCAAGCTACGGATCATCATAGATGTACCGCGAGTAGTCCACGACCAGCAAGCCCTCAATATTTTCCTGGGAGGAAGCGTCGCCCACAAATGTCTCAGAGGTAGCGATCACACCACCCAAAAGTCCGAATTCGGCGGTGTTGGTCTGTGCGAGATACCGTCCAAAGCCGACGCCGACGCTGGTTCGAAGATTCAGCCCAAGTTCGTCGTTACTTTCGAGTCCTGACAGGTAACTGTTAAACCATCGGTCCTTTCTGAATCGCGTCATGCTAAAGCTAAGGTCGGCCCGTTGTGTTGACTTATCGGTCGCATCATTCGTTACGATGGTGCTGGCATCGAGTGAGAATGCACGTATCTCCGTGCGATGCTGCGCCCGAAAACTCAGGTTTCCCTGTGCCACATCGCTGGCCTTGGTGAAACTGTAGCCGAATGTCATCGAGCCTTGTAGGCGTTCCCAAAAGGTGGTCTCAATTTGCGAAATTCGGACAAGGTCAAGGCCGGGCAAACGCGACCGATTTCTCGTCTCTCCTTATCGTGATCTCTTGCTGGTCGGGTGTATCTTCAATTGTTCCGGTGATGCGCTTGCCATCCGAGCGCTCGAATTGAAAGTCGAAATCGCTCTGGATTCGAACGATGTCATCCCACTCGATCTGTACCTCGCAGAATGAATCTGTGCCAAGTCGCAGAATGCCGTGCTCGAGTTGCTTGATTTCGCCGGTAATGTGGTCGCCATTTCTGAGTATGACCACATCTGTCTTGTTCCGTGTGTAAGCTGTGCTGCTGCAAATCGAATAAATAACAAGAATCGGAATGAAGGATTGGTTCATTCCATCGATCTTATTTGGACGTACTAGGGCTCGATATCGGAATTCCGCAAAAGAGCGGAACATATCAATCGTCGGTGGGTTGTCGCAGCGTTTTTGATGGCACTTCGCCGAAGCAGTTCTTGTAGGCCCGAGAGAATGCGCCGAAGTGCCAGAAGCCCCAGTTCATGGCTACATCGGTAACCGTCGTTGAGCTGCTATTGCCTTGGCGGAGCTCGTTGCGGGCACGATGTAACCTAAGACGATGCAAATAGGTTATGGGTGACATGCCCATAATGTCCCGGAACGCATATTGTAGCGTTCTTTCACTCACATGCGCGGCGGCACACAGTTCACTGACATAGGGGCGACGCCCTTCGACATTCATTGTGTATTCTTCTTATTCGAACGCACTTTCCATATATGAACCCCCTTTTCAATTTATCGCTTTGTCCATTTTTTAGTTTGTATAGGATCTGTTCCAACTCTACCCAATCATTTCTGCGTGTGCCACCTAGAATTGCGGTTGCGAACCAAGCATCACGGCGTGTACCAGATAGGTGATGACCACGCGCGTTCCTGAATAGTGGACGGAACATCTTCCAACAATGGCAATCCGTTACGTACGGCATCGTAGGTTGTCCAGCGCGGTGTCGGTATTTCCAACACGCGTGCGTAGTACACAGCGTTTTGTTGTGGATCAAAATCATCATCGGTCCATGAACCGATCAGATCGGATGCTCCGATATCGTTGGTGTATTTAGCCGTTTCCAAATCTACAGTCGTGCCGACCGCCGCCAACTTACCGTTGCCATCCAATTCGCGATCACCGCTCCAAACTACTTCGACGATTCGCTCCTGAGAATCACCGTCAGCGTCAACCCAGCCTTTGATTATCTGAACCCTATCAAGGTTCGCGCCGGGTCCATCTTTTTGAGCGTACACGGTGAATGTTAGCTCCGTTGCCGGCGCTGAAAGAGTTCCACCCATTGGCACACCGTTAGCATACCCATCAGTCACCAGTGATTTAGCATCTGTCGGACTCGCTGACAACTCGGCCCCAGCGAACATACGTACTTTAATCCGCGGACCGGAGGTCGCAAATGTTTCACGAGCTGCAAGTCCATCCCAGATTGCTGCCCGGGTATTCTTCGGTGCCCAGACTCCGGTTAAGGAACCTGGGTTCGAGTCATTAGAGGCAATCCAGCCGTCAATTTGCCCGCTCCTGCGCTCCTCTACGCTGCCATCGACAGGGCCGTGACTGCCAATATAGTTATCCTCATCGACATCACCCATTGCGCTGTTGTGATTGTCGGTACCACCCGCGAAACCGTACTTGAACGGGTTCGCGCCAATTGTGTTCTGGTAGTCCATGCCTTTGATGACCGCATAACGTACATAGTTGTTCCTTGCTTTTTCGCGACCAGAAAACTTGGTCATTGAATCGCCATTTTCAAAGTCAGCGAACTCATCGTTCGGCCAAAACTGTTGCGTGACTTCGGAGTTACCCTTGATCTGCATCATCTCGATCAGCGGCTCCATCGATTCACGTCGGGCCGCGTAAACGGCGTCAATTGCATTGCCGCTATTGTCTACGGCCTCGAACATCTGGCTCTTCGAACCATTGCTGTTATGCGGTATGGCCAGGAGTGTCTTACCTTGACCCCGCTGAACATCCATCCAATCCCAAAGTCTCTCCACATCCGACGATGTAATGGAGTCGAACGGAATTTCCGGCAAAACGTCATCGCGGAAGATCATATTGCGGTGCATGTTTCCGCCGTTGGGTGCTGCTGACCATTCAAAACCGTGCAACGTTGTAAATCGGCCAGGTTCGTAGTGATCATTAGTCACTTCACGATTCATAGCCCAGGCGCTAACGGTAGTTTCCCTGCCCGCATAGAAGGGCGGGTGCTCCGGTGTGCCGGAGCGATTGTTGCTAACTACATACTTCAGGAACCAGGCACGCTGCTCTTCGATCTTGTCGAGACCACGCAGTTCAACAAGCATCGAGTTATCATAGCCAGGTGCGTCCGAATTTTGGGTCGAATACATCTCACCAATAAACTCCGCATGATCAGTAACTGCCGCGAAATCCAGTGGCCGGTGTAATCGATGCTTGTCACCGTGGATGACCATCTCTTCGCCCTTCGCGAATCGATATGCGTCATTCGGTGTGCGCCGGTTACCGCCAATGAAGGAATCGAGCGAGTACGACGTATGCAAATGAAGATCGCCGAAGTAGGCGTCTTTCAACGGATTCTCAGTGACGGCTACTTCCATTTCAGCCAAGTTTCGCTCATGACTCGTTGGCTGCGCATTACTTTCGTCT
>RCNF010001032.1_pt1 | contig 14624 bp, 11 predicted proteins | sample 2041311 | NCBI WGS metagenome assembly RCNF01 (sample SAMN09708228, study PRJNA481090) | Marine sediment metagenome, whole genome shotgun sequencing project. | biome: marine sediment; feature: ocean; material: sediment; isolation source: Sewage treatment plant 2 marine sediment (STP2) ... | reverse complement strand
AGTATAGCCCATACTCATTTGGCCAATCATCGATTCCTGCATCTGTCGGAACATGCGGTGTTTCATTGAATTGAGGATATTGTTCTAAAAGTTTTCCTACTCTTGAATACCACGATTGATGACCGAGAAGGTTTATCTGGGGAATTATACGAATACCGCCTGCCTTGCAGGCATTCACCATTTTTTTAACGTCATCTTTGGTGAGTGGATTATCATCCTGAAGTTCCGGATGGGATTTAAACTGAAAGTTCCAATCAACGCGCAACAACAGCGTATTTACCTTCAAAGGTAAATTTCTTTTTCTCACCATTGTTTTCTTGATATTCCACTTCCGCACGGTAACGATCATCATTCAGCTTCTGTACCTTAATTGATTCGAACTGTTGCATTATATGCGCTTTTTCTGAAGTGTCTGGAGAAGAAGGCATTTTGAAACCAGGCATAGTATTAGGGAAGGCTGGCATCATTGGATGGATAGGTTGATTGTAGAAGTTGAACATAGGATGTCTGGCTCTGGATGGCGTAGGCAAAACACGTGAACCTAAAGTAACCTTTATATCCTTTTTTGCACTATTGCGTATCACACCTAGGGTAACTTCATTATTCGCCGCATCAGATGCGACCAGACTAACTAGTTGTTCTATTGAATAAAGTTTTTGGTCACCGTAGTTCAGTATAATATCAAAGGCGAGAATTCCCGCTTTTTGCGCTGGTGAGTCAGGTGAAACGGATTGCACCATAACCCCCTGTCTGGCAGGAATAATACCTTCGAGTTGTCTCGATAATACTTCCGGTACAGGACTCAATGCTACACCCAGCCACGGCTGTTGAGCCTGTGGTTGTTGCTGGGAAATGTTCGGTACTTGTGCCGTTTTGTCCGTATCGGCATAAGCGTTTTGTAGTCCCGCTGTCATTAAAGTCATTGTTGTCAATGCTAATGATGTGGCTATAATTTTATTCATAAAACCTCTTTTAACCTCTATGTAAAACAGTTTTTCAATCGTTAATTAATCACAATGCATAACAATTTAATGAAGTGTAATTATGCATATCTTCAGATTAATTTTAACAATCTAGCTTGAGATACAACATTCGCAGATATGCGTAGGGAGACTGTGATAACTACGTAGTTTTGCTTTTTCGTGTTATTGCGTAAAAACAATTAAATCGAACTAAAGAGTGCTAAGCCAAGGTGTAGCAGACAATTCATATGGAATAAGAATTAAAAACATCATAAAGCTAAAGCCAATAATTATTCGGCTAAAGCCTCACCCTGCGGGTCAGCTAAAGCTGTTGTCTCGTTTCACTCGGCTGAGTTTAACGTTTCCAACAACTAATCGAGCTGAGCGAAGCGAAACAAATGCTTTTTACAAAAGCAGACCCGAAGGGTAAGACGCAGTCGCAATAAAAGCTCGCTAAAAGTAGGGGGGTGTGAATTCACAGGGTGTCTTTTTTATCAATCTTGTCCATCTTTATTCCTTTATCTGTCATGTAATTGACAGTTATCACATTAAATTCATAGCTAAGTGGTAACTTAGATAGTGATTAATAAATAAGCAATGTGAATGCTGGCTGGCATCTAATGGAATAGAGGGAGCTTTACCATGTCTAACTTTGAAGATTTAAGAAAACAGATGATCAATTATCAGCTGGAAGCACGTGGCTTGCATAGTCAGTCGGTGCTAGATGCTGTAAGCGCAGTTCCCCGGGAAGAATTTGTACCTACTGATCTGGTAGAGTTTGCCTACAAGGATACACCTTTACCCATTGCAGCAAGCCAGACTATTTCTCAGCCCTATATCGTTGCTTTAATGACATCGGCACTGGAATTAAAGCCGTGGGAGAATGCCTTAGAGGTGGGTACAGGTTCTGGTTATGCGGCCGCCGTTCTCGCTGAAATAGCTAAAGAAGTCTATACCATTGAACGCCATAAAATCCTTGCCGATACCGCACGTAACCGACTTCAGGATTTGGGTTATGAAAATGTCCATGTTTTATACGCGGATGGCACATTGGGTTGGCCAGAAAATGCCCCGTTTGATGCAATTATAGTGGCAGCAGGTGGTCCGGAAGTACCAGAGTCACTTAAGCAACAACTCGCCATTGGTGGGCGTTTAGTTATCCCTGTAGGATCTTCATTACAAACACAGAAGCTGGTACGCGTAAGACGTATTAGTGAAACTGAATTTGAACAGGAGGATCTTGGCGCTGTGCGTTTTGTTCCTTTGATAGGCGCAGCAGGTTGGGAAGATGAGACAGCAGAAACACCTGCGACCAAAGAAGCTGAAGAAACTTTGCCTGAGTTGATTTATAAATCGAGTGAGCATTTTGCTCGTATTGATGATGTTAATCTGGATAAGCTGTTGGAACGCATTGGCGATAGTCGAGTTGTTCTGCTGGGTGAGGCTTCACATGGTACTGCCGAGTTTTATGAAATGCGGGCACGTATCACCAAAGAACTTATAGAAAAAAAAGGTTTTACCATTGTTGCTGCTGAAGCCGACTGGCCCGATGCAGCGCATATCAATCAATATATTCATGGCACCGAGCCCGATCCCTTGCTGGAAAGTAAACCGTTTTCGCGTTTTCCTACCTGGATGTGGGCGAATCATTCAGTACTGGAATTTAGCCACTGGTTAAAAAGACATAACGATAAGATAGACTCTCCACATAATCAGGTTGGGTTTTATGGCCTGGATTTATATAGCCTGTTTAGTTCTATTGAAGCAGTGCTAGGTTATCTGGATACAGTCGATCCTGAAACCGCTGAAGTTGCGCGCACCCGTTATGGTTGTTTAATGCCTTGGTCTGATGATCTGGGCATGTATAGTCAGGTTACCATCAGCAAACAGTATCGGGAATGTGAAGAGGATGTAATCGCCACGTTACAGGATCTTCTTACAAAACGAATGGAGTATTCACTGGCAGATGGTGAGCAATTCTTTAACGCTGAACAGAATGCCCGTCTGGTAAAAAATGCGGAGCGTTATTATCGCACCATGTACTACGCCGAGAACAACTCCTGGAATCAGCGTGACAATCACATGTTTGAAACCTTGCAGTCAGTACTCGCGCATCGAGGGCCAGACTCGAAAGCGGTGATCTGGGAACATAACTCACATATTGGTGATGCCAGGGCGACCCAGATGAGCGCCCGTGGCGAATTAAACATTGGTCAACTGGCACGTCAGGAGTATGGCGATGATGCCTATCTGATTGGCTTTGGTACAGATCATGGCACCGTAGCAGCAGCATCAGAATGGGGAGGGCCGATGGAGGTTAAGCAAGTCCAGCCATCGCATATTGATAGTTACGAGCGTGTTTGTCATGAAGTTCAAACCGATAACTTCCTATTGCCACTACGTAAACCATTGCTGCAAATTACCCGTAAAAAACTGTTGGCAGAACGTCTGGAGCGCGCAATCGGCGTTATCTATAGACCCGAAACTGAGCTACAAAGCCATTATTTCTACGCCTGTTTGCCAAATCAGTTTGACGAATATATCTGGTTTGATGAAACTCGTGCAGTTGATCCATTAACCAAAGAAACCACCAAAGGTATTCCAGATACTTTTCCTTTTGGTCTTTAATTTTCGATGATGCAGCAGACTATTGATAATAAGAGTTTAATGCTCGATTTTGCTGATGCAACGGGTTTGACTGATGCATCTCGTGAGCCGCGCCGTTATTTATGGACGGATGCTTTTGCCGTGTGTAATTTTCTAGGGCTCTACGACCAAACTGGTGAACAACAATACATGCAATTGGCCTTAGACCTAGTTCATCAAGTGCATCAAATCCTGGGGAAACATCACCAGAATAGTGATCGCAGTGGCTGGATTAGTGGCCTGGATGATCAACAGGCGAGCTTGCACCCAACCCAGGGCGGTTTAAGAATTGGTAAAAAGCTGGATGAACGCCAGACCAGTGAACCCTACGATGAACAACTGGAATGGGACAGGGACGGTCAGTATTATCATTACCTGACAAAATGGATGCATGCATTAAACCGTGTTAGTCAGTCAACGAATAACAGCATCTATAACCAATGGGCACTGGAACTTGCAAAAATTACTCATGCTGCCTTTACATACGCCTCACCTGATGGAAGTAAACGTATGGTGTGGAAAATGAGCATCGATCTTTCCAATCCTTTAGTGGATTCGATGGGATACCATGATCCGCTGGATGGTTTAATCACTTATCTGCAACTACAAGCCACCTCAAAACAGTTTTCAGAAACGCCAAATGAACTCAGCCTCAACAGCGAAATTGAGGATATGGTTAACATGTGTAAAGGACGAAACTGGACGACTCAGGATTCTTTGGGGCTCGGTGGTTTAATCTCAGATGCCTATAGGCTGTTGCAGTTAATTGGCTTACATCATGTGGATGAGAATGCCCGGTTGGAACTACTATTAAATGATATCGAAATAAGCTTGCAGGCTTTTGTTCAACAAAATCAGTTAAATTTACCCGCAGAACATCGATTGGCCTTTCGCGAACTAGGACTGTCCATTGGTTTACAAGGTATAGAACGGATGCAAGAACTTATGAAACAAAACACTGGGCGTTTCAATAATTTCACGCAAATAAGTGAAGATTTAATTGAGCTAGCTGGGTATACAACAATTAGTGACATTATCAATAACTTCTGGCTGCAATCGACACACCGTAACGTCAATACCTGGTTAGATCATGCAGATATCAATAATGTCATGCTTGCAACAAGTCTGGCACCTGATGGTTATTTATAATTTTCTTGTTTGTTAATTAATCCATCCATCCATCCATGGAACTGCTTATCAGCACAGCGATTAATCTGCTTATGATTTAAAAAGTGCTTAAAAGTAGGGGGGGTGGCTTTTAAATACTATTTTTCTTTAAATATAGCAGTTGTCTACTTGTGGTAACTACGTATTTACCACAAACGTTTAAGCACATGTCCGAATTTAATTCTTGTCTCATTTGTAGGATCATCTAATTTTTATAATTACTCATGATCATAATGTTCATTAAATTTAAACATAAGCTTTCAACCAAGACATATTTACGTTTTTTTGCCTTAAATCTGCTTAGCTCAATCGTGCTTGCTGGGTGTGGTGGGGATAGTGCTGAAAACCAGCAACAGCCAGTTGCACCACCAGCTACAGTGGTTGTAGAAGCAGCCCAGATGAAAGACGTAACAGAACAAAGAACTTTTACTGGTCGTATTGAAGCAGTTGACACGGTGCAAATTCGGGCACGTGTACAAGGTTATTTAAACAAGAGAAAGTTTGTTGAAGGTGGCGAGGTTAAAAAAGGTCAGGTTTTGTTTGAAATCGAACGAGACTCTTTCGAAATTGCAGTGCGCGAAGCGCAGGCAAGTCTTGCCAGCGCCAAGGCTGCGTTGACATTAGCACAACAGACATTCAACAGGAATAACAAGCTGGTCAGACAGAAATCACTGGCTCAGGCTTCTTTGGATGATGCTCGGTCTGCGTTGTTGCAGGCAAGAGCCACAGTCCAAGTTCGCGAGGCAGAACTGAGCAATGCCAAGCTTAATCTTGGCTATACTCGGATTATTGCGCCCATGAAAGGGCTGGTTGGCCGCACCGCTTATTCAGTTGGTAATCTGGTCGGACCTACTAGCAATCCGCTGGTCACTTTGGTGGCACAAGACCCGATGTATGTCTCATTCCCTGTACCGCAATGGCTATTGACCGAAGTACGTAAAAGTGGTGATAAAACTGACGGTGTATTTGTAAAACTACAATTACCCGACGGTTCGACTTATGACCAAAAGGGCAAAATTAAATTTGCCAATGTTCAGGGAAATTCGACGACGGACTCGGTTACTGTACGCGCCAGTATCCCTAATCCTAAACGCCTGCTTATCGACCAACAATTGGTCGAGGTTTTCGTTATTAGAAAACAGCCGGAACAAAAATTGGTAGTTTCTCAATCAGCCCTGTTGCTCGATCAACAGGGTACTTATGTACTCGCTGTTGATGGCGATGACAAGGTGCAGATTAAGCGAATCACAACAGGAGAACAACGCGGTTCGATGATTGTGGTTAAGTCTGGTCTTGTCGTTGACGATAGGGTGATTATCAGTGGGCATCAGAAGGCACGTCCAGGTGCAAAGGTTGCTCCGCAAATGGCCGAGGACGATCGTGACAAGATCGTAACAGGCAAAGATACAAAAAGCACAAAAGACGTAAAGGAATAAACGATCATGATTTTTGACCTCTTTATTCGTCGGCCACGCCTCGCTATCGTAATTTCTCTGGTGATTACACTCGCTGGTTTGATTTCAATTCTGGTAATTCCTGTTTCGCAATATCCTAATATTGCACCACCAACTGTCAGGGTAACTGCAAGTTACTCTGGTGCTGATGCATTGACCGTGGAAGAATCGATTGCTCAACCGTTGGAAAACGCCATCAACGGTGTGACAGGTATGAGCTATATGAAATCTACCTCAGCCAATGATGGTTCTTATACTTTAAATGTTACTTTCGATCTCGATACTGATCCAGACATCGCAACCGTCAATGTACAAAACCGTGTCAATTTGGCTGAAGCGCGTTTGCCACAGGAAGTCCGCACTACAGGGCTGACAATTGCCAAGGTTTCTACAGACATGCTACAGGTCTTCATGTTCCATTCGGAAGACGACAGCCACGATCAATTATTTCTAAGTAACTTTGTAACATTAAATGTGCTTGATGAGTTAAAGCGAGTGTCAGGTGTCGGTGATGCCTCTGTGTTTGGTGTTCAAGATTACTCCATGCGTATCTGGATCGACCCACAAAAACTTGCCGACTTTGATATGACCACAAGTGATGTGATGACTGCTATAAAATCACAGAATGTTCAGGCCGCAGTAGGTCGTATTGGCGCTGCTCCATTAAGCACAGACCAACGAATGCAATTAACAATCACTACCAAAGGCCGCTTGAACTCAGCTAAAGAGTTTGGTGATATCATCCTCCGTAGCCAGACTGATGGCTCAGTGGTGCGTTTAAGTGATGTTGCCAAGGTAGAGTTGGATGCCGCTAATTTCGATACCATCGCGACAAATAAAGGTAGATCTGCTGCGCCAATTGCGATTTATCTTTCGCCTGGTGCAAATGCTATTGATGTAGCAAACGGTGTCACTAAACGGCTGGAAGAACTTAAATCGCGCTTCCCAGAAGGCGTAAATTATTCATTTATTTACAGTACCGCCGAATTTGTATCCTCAATGATAGAAAGGGTCGTAAGCACTTTGTTTGAGGCATTCGCCTTAGTGGCCTTGGTTGTATTTATTTTTCTCGGACGTTTTCGCCCAACACTAATTCCATTGATTGCGGTACCGGTTGCGGTAATAGGTACTTTTGCCGTTTTGCTGGCCTTTGGGTATTCCGTTAACACCATTTCATTACTAGCACTGGTGTTAGCCATCGGTATTGTGGTCGATGACGCCATTCTTGTGGTTGAAAACGTTGAACGAGTCATGGAGGAACACCCCGAATTAACACCGGCCGAAGCAACCAGTAAAGCCATGGGCGAGATTGCCGGGCCGATAATCGCTATTACACTGGTATTGTTATCTGTGTTCGTACCCGTTGCCTTTTTATCTGGCAGTAGCGGGGTTCTGTTTCGGCAGTTTTCGATAACGATTTCAGCGGCGATGGTAATTTCTGCTATTAATGCCCTGACCCTTTCACCTGCACTTTGCTCTGTATTGTTGAAACCGGGACAGCCACGCGGACTGATGCGCAGCATTACAAAAGGTATCAATCATATCGGTAATGGCTATGCAGCTATTGTGAAGCGTCTTGTTCGTGTTGCTATTCTGGGCCTCATTGTCATTATTGGGGTCGGATACGCTAATTTATACTTATTTCAAAACACCCCAAGCGGCTTTCTTCCAGACGAGGATAAGGGTTATTTGATGGTAATTTTCAATCTACCGCCTGGCGCCTCTCTTAATCGTACCAGTATCGCGGCAAAGAAAGCCGAAGCTATTGTGAATCAAGAGTCAACTGTCGATAGCGTCACCGCTGTTGTTGGCGTTGATTTACTTGGAGGTGGTGCTGCATCAAATTCAGGCGTGCTATTTATTCGTCTAAAAGATTATAGTGAGCGTATTGGTAAAGAGATGCATTCGACTACAGTAGCGCGTCGCTTGTTTGGTGCGCTATCAACCATTCCCGATGGCTTCTTTATGGCGCTTAATCCGCCTTCAATTTCAGGTGTTGGTCAGGCAGGTGGTTTCGAATATATATTAGAGGGACTTCAGGGACAGCAACCCGCAGCTATGGCAGCTACCATGCGTGGGTTAGTGGTTAGCGCTAATCAACAGCCAGAATTATCCCGTGTGTTTTCCACCTACGAAGCTTCAACACCACAGATTAATCTGGAAATTGATCGTGACAAGGTTCAGACCCTCGGGGTCAACCTATCTGATGTTTTTACCGCATTGCAGGCAACACTCGGCGGTTATTATATAAACGATTTCAATATGTTTGGTCGTGTCTGGACAGTGCGTATTCAAGCCGAAAAGGAATTTAGGGCGAGCCCTGAATCAATCTATGCCATACAGGTCAGGAATAGCGAAGGTCAGATGATTCCACTTTCATCTGTTGCACGAGCTACCTTGGGTGTAGGCCCAAGAACAATCGTGCGTTATAACAATTACCGCGCCATTTCTATCAATGGTAGTGCCGCTGCTGGTCGTGGAGACGGTGAGGCACAACAGACCATGGCAAATATATCGGCGAGGACACTGCCAGAGGGTTACGCCTTTGAATGGACTGGTCAGGCTCTTGAGCAGCAGTTATCGGAGGGGCAAACGCCTATCGTTCTAGGGCTCGCTTTAGTCTTTGCTTATCTATTTTTGGTTGCACTTTATGAAAGCTGGAATGTGCCGATCCCGGTTTTACTGTCAGTATTAGTTGCCATGCTTGGCGCTATGCTGGCGTTAATGCTGACGCGTTCAACCTTTGTCTTGTATGCCCAGATTGGTATCGTAGTGCTCATAGCGCTCGCAGCCAAAAATGCCATTTTGATGATAGAGTTTTCTCTGGAACGGCGAGCCGAAGGGCAAAGCATACTCAAATCAGCGGTTACCGGTGCCCATCAACGTTTCCGTGCGGTAATGATGACCTCAGTCGCTTTTATCGTTAGCCTTATTCCACTCGTTACTGCTACAGGTCCAGGGGCCGATAGTATGTACGCAGTAGGACTGCCCGTTCTGGCTGGAATGCTTGCAGCATCGACCTTGGGTATTTTCCTGATCCCAATGCTCTACGTTGTTTTCCAGCGTATGCGTGAGGGAGACTGGTATCACCGCAAAGTAAAAAATGAAGTGCTTAGCGAATCAAATGATGAAGTGAAAAATTGAGAATTGAGTGTTAGCGAGGCAACGTCTGTCGCAGAAAGATTACGCGAAGGGTAAGACGTAGTTTCAGTCGCGTAAAAGTGCTTATAAGTGGGGGGGTGTGCTTTAAATACCTTTTTTCATTACTTTGACAATAATTTACTGCTAAAACTACGTAGTTTCCACAAAGCATCTACGCATATGTCCGACTTAAATCTTTGTTTCTTTAGGTGGATCATAAAATTAATGAAGGACGTTTTATGGACTGAAATATGCTAATACAAAAAGTGATAACATACTTAATTACCATTTTATTTTTTGTACTTCTTTATGTTGTGTCAGCTCCGGTATTTGCCGAAAATCTATTTCAGGTTTATCAGCATACAAAACTAAATGATATCCAGCTGAAAATAAGTGAAACCGGTTTTTTAGCAACCCTTGAAAAGAGGCCACAGGCATTGTCAGGTCTTAAGCCACAAGTGGCTTTAACGGCTAGCGCCAGCGAGAATTTCTCCTATGCCGGACGTAGCATTATAGGTGAGGATCGTGCTGCTCTATTTAATCTTGGATATGATCTCACTTTAACTAAAAGCCTTATACAACTACCAAAGAAATTCGAAAATTCTGTTGAAAAAGCTTTAAGCATACGATTTATCATATTGAGAAAACGCAATGACAAAACTAACATAGGTTAATATATTAGAAACTTATAATATTCTTAACTACGTACTTGAATAAAAGGTTAATACTATGTTAATTAACAATTTAAATGAAAAATACAATCCTTTGTACTTTTTAGCCGCACTCGGGGCAGGTGGTCTAGCGGTTTCATTTTTTATGTATCCGAACTTCATGTTGTCGCACAAAGGCAATCCCATGATCACTTTTAATCATATTTATCCAATTTTGGTGGGGGATGACAAATTGACAGCTATCCTGTTGTCAGGTGCATTAATTGCCATCGCATCTTTGGCCTTATTACATTTTCGTCTGTTATTCTGGAATATCAGCGAATATCGTAAATTCAAAAAGACCGATGAGTTCGCATCCCTTAAGAATTCAAATCGTGAAATTTCTTTAATGGTAATTCCATTAACGCTTGCGATGAGCGTCAATGTCAGTTTTATTTTAGGTGCCGTCTTTGTGCCTAATTTGTGGGGCGTCGTTGAATATTTATTCCCTGCCGCAATTCTTGCATTTTTTACCATCGGTATTTATGCGCTGAAAATACTTGGAGAATACTTCACCCGCATTATGACGACAGGAGATTTTAACTTTTCCCAAAACAATAACTTTAGTCAGATGATTGCGATCTTTGCATTGACCATGATTGCCGTTGGTCTCGCTGCTCCTGGTGCCATGAGCCATTATAAAGAAGTAAATGCGATCGGTATGTTTCTTTCAATATTCTTCCTGTCTATGGCTATCATTTTAGGTGTGATAAAAATGACAATCGCCTTTAAATCAACCTTAGAGCACGGCGTTGATAAAGGAAGCAGTGTCAGCCTCTGGATAATGATTCCTATTCTAACTCTGATGGGTATAACCATAATTCGTTTATCTATGGGCTTACATCACGGATTTGAAGAAGTGTTATCTAAACCTTCCTTTTTTATAATTACTTCCGTGGTTTTCTCTTTACAGATTTTCATCGGCATGATTGGGTTCAGTGTGATGAAAAAAGTTGGATATTTCCGTGATCATAGTCAGGGAACGGAAGCCAACGCAGGTAGTTTTGCATTGATATGCCCAGGTGTTGCTTTCTTTGTTTTTGGCATGTTTTTTATCGTATTTGGCTTAGTACAGAATGATCTGGTTACAATTATGTCACCTGCTTTCTTTGTTTTAATTACTCCTTTGGTACTTGTTCAAATCCAGACATTACGCGTGTTCTTCCGTTTGCTTTGCAAGGTTACAGCATGTGGACCATGCAAGGTAAGCGTAGCTGCGTAACTCTGTTTTTAGAGCTAAATGGTTTGAAAGTTGTCATTACCTTCGCACTGCGCCTTGGTGCGAAGCATCGCAGAAACGCTGAATCCGTCAATATAAAGTGGACGGTGTACTAGATACAAGGTCAATTATTTTTTAGTTTAATTGACGAATTTCAACGAGTGCTGGAACCTGTAGTGATTGATGAAGCGCTAGATTTTGATGCAAATAAGCGCCTGGTGAAACTAAAGAATGGCGGTGAATAATACGGGTAAACCGGGCATGATCGAATGGATACCCGAAAAAGAGGGCGGCAAAATCGTCAGTCTTGATGCACAAAATATGACGGTTAAAACGGTGGGTGGAAATATTAAAGCTGATGTGATTAATATCGTACCCCCATGCGCTCGGGTGTGATTGCGCAGAAAAAAATCAATTGCAGATAAGCTCGTTCGTAAAGGTGACAAGTCAAGGCTGATCACGCCTTGCGCATCCTGTCACGGTCTCTTCGCCCAAGGTGGAAAAGAAGTTTCTCCCGCGTTAGCTGGTCTAAGTAAAAAAGCGTTTATTCGCGCCATGCAGTTGTACAAAAATGGCCAACGGCACAACGATGTTAATCAGGTGATGTCTCAATTTGCCAAGAAATTAACGGATGAGGAAATTGAGCAGTTAGCGGATTACTACCAATAACTTTTCGGATATTTTTTACTGTAAGCCTAAGCCCACTCTCTTTCTGGAGGGGCAGCCTTTATTTAATTTATTAACATTCTCAATTGAATTCACCTAATTGTGTTTTATCAATGTGCTTAGCTTGCCAATAACCTATCATTTTACTCAGGTATTATATTGTTACTTACAACGTAAGAAAGAGAGGAAAAAATGAACATTGAAGTAAATGGAAAATTGATAGAAACAGATACAGAAGGATACTTGCTCAATCCGGGTGATTGGGACGAGGATGTAATGTTAGCCTTGATAAAACAGCACGAAGCTGATGGTCATAAGCCATTAAGTGATACTGCGATTGGTCTTGTTGAATATGCTCGCGACTACTACAAAGAACATCAAAAACATCCGACCATGAATAAACTGATTAAAGAGCTTGGGGAGCGTCATAAGGGAAAATTTTCCGAAGCAGAAGAATATAAACAGTTTCTTTATGGGATGTTCCCGCATGGGCCTATTCAGAAGCTCTGTAAGTTAGCAGGACTACACAATCCTGGAAATGAAAATCAGGGCTAGTATTTATATACTAACACTAGATTCCTCAAGCTGATTTAAGCTTGGGGAGTTTATGAGTGAAGTTTTTAACTAATTGTTTTTCAAGAGACTTTTTACTCGTGATCTGATTCATGCGAAGGTCTCTTTAAATAGTTGTAACTAAAATCTGCACTTGCACACTGGTAGCTAATCCTGAGAAAGCTATTCCTGCTAATACTGCAGCTGAAAATGAAGATATAAGTTTGGTTTTCATAATAAATTTCCTGTTATACATGTCAGAAAATCTAAGATTGATATGTGATAATCCCGATCCCTAAAAATTTTGATTCCCTGATCTAAATAATTCGTCAGAAGAATCGATAGAGTGAGATAAATAATGTTTTTTTTTGGCGCAACATTCGAAAATATACGTAGGCAGAATGTGATAACTGCGTAGTTTCCACAGGTCATCTACGGACATCTCCTACTTTAATCTTTGTCTATTAAGTAGGATTATGTATCTAGGAAGTCGTCCGGGAAAAGCTTACAATTGTGGGAAATGAACATGTGAAAAGCTTCCACAAAACAGGGGGCTAAATCTCAATGTCAGGAAATAGCAAATCAGCAAATTTACAATTTATATAAGAGATCTGAGTAATGATAGACAATAACGAGAATGCGTCTAGTGACGTTGAGCAGGTGTTGGAGCTTGATCAAAAAGCCACAGGCCGCAAGCGTTTAAAGTTTTGGGTTGGAATAGTCATTGTTTTGGCTCTATTTGGTGCGGTTGCGAGCTACCTTACTTCAGAAAAAGTTACCGTTACTCAATTCAAAACAGCCGATGTACAACAAGGCGATCTCACCGTCACCGTGACCGCCACCGGTGATCTTGAGCCAGTGAATCAGGTGGATGTAGGCACTGAAATTTCCGGTACTATTGAATCAGTAGAGGTTGATTACAATGATCAAGTGAAGGTAGGACAGGTTCTGGTGCGTCTTAATACTGATCAATTGCAAGCTCAATTTAGGCAGTCGAAAGCGGCACTTGATCTTGCCAAGGCTCGGGTTCAGGAGGCCAATGCAACCGCTATTGAAACGCGTAAAAAGTTTGAGCGTTCCCGTGGGTTAGCAAAAAAAGGGGTTTGTTCTCAAGAAACATGTGATGCAGACGAAGCTGCCTATAAGCGAGCTGTTGCATCGCAAGCCAGTACTAGGGCACAAGTAGCACAAGCAAAGGCACAGCTAGATGCTGATCAGACGACCCTGAAGAAGGCAGTGATTCATTCTCCCATCAACGGCATTGTTTTGGAACGCAGTGTTGAACCTGGGCAAACCGTGGCGGCTTCTCTTCAGGCCCCCGTTTTGTTCACACTGGCCGAAGACCTTGCAAAAATGAAATTGCATGTAGATATTGATGAAGCTGATGTTGGGCAGGTTAGAGTGGATCAAGAAGCAAGCTTTACTGTGGATGCTTATCCAGACCTGCAGTTTTTGGCACGCATACTAAAAGTCCATTATGCGCCTCAAGTAGTGCAGGATGTCGTTACCTATGAAGCACTGCTATCAGTGGATAACTCAAAACTGTTACTTCGTCCCGGGATGACAGCAACTGCGGATATTGTGACCAAAAAGGTCGAAAATGTATTGCTTGTTCCCAACGCTGCACTGCGTTTTACGCCACCCCAGACAAGCACATCCGAGGGTAGCGTGCTACGTTCTATTTTACCGGGTCCGCGTAAGCGAAATAAAACACAACGCAAGGCAGATATTTCAAATAACACACAACAACATGTCTGGGTACAACAAGCTGGCGTACCTGTGGCTATTCCTGTCACTATAGGTTCTACCAATGGTCGTATCACTGAAATCCTTAAGGGTGATATAAAACCCGGAATGTCATTGTTGATAGATGTGATCAGTACGTCTAAATGAATATATTAGTTAAACAGTCAGCCACTGAACAAGCTAGCTCTTTAATTGAGCTAACTGGTATAACTCGAGTTTATGGAACAGGCGAGGCCACAGTGTATGCCTTACGCGGAGTCGATTTGCGGATTAATGATGGTGAATTTGTTGCGGTGATGGGGGCTAGCGGTTCGGGCAAATCTACCTGTATGAATATCATGGGTTGTCTGGATACATCGTC
>RCNF010003182.1_pt1 | contig 14629 bp, 10 predicted proteins | sample 2041311 | NCBI WGS metagenome assembly RCNF01 (sample SAMN09708228, study PRJNA481090) | Marine sediment metagenome, whole genome shotgun sequencing project. | biome: marine sediment; feature: ocean; material: sediment; isolation source: Sewage treatment plant 2 marine sediment (STP2) ... | reverse complement strand
CGATAGCGATGGAGAAAGAGCTGAGGTTTGCGATAAGGGAAGGTGGCCGCACAGTGGGCGCAGGCGTTGTTAGCGAAATAATTGAATAAGCCAAAGGAGTTTTCCTTGTGAGAATAATTGTTACCCTTGCATGTGGTGAATGCAAAAGAAGAAATTACACGACGACAAAAAATAAACGGACAACGCCTGATAAGCTGGAGTTTAGTAAATACTGTAGATTCTGCAGAAAGCATACTTTGCATAAAGAGACCAAATAAAGAGCTTTTTATTTTTGATTTTTTACGAGTTTATCAAAATTTAGAGTCGTAAAGAAAAAAACAGGTTGCTTTAACAAACGATTTTGCAGGCCAGTAGCTCTAACGGTAGAGCGTCGGACTCCAAATCCGGGTGTTGGGGGTTCGAATCCCTCCTGGCCTGCCAATTTTTAAAGGCAAAGCTCAAAGCCTGTGGCATGGGTTAATTGAGTTCCATGGCCGCTTTAACTTAGAGTTTTTAACCGTTTTAGGAGAGAAAGTGGGACGCTTACAAAGAAAAAAAGCATCAAGTGTAAAGAAAAAAAAAGCTAAAGAGCCGGGATTATTACCGGCTGTAAAAGATGCTTCTTTAAAACCGGTTGATGGTTTTATTAGAGAAAAGAAAAAGAAGCAGGTTACTAAAGCGATTACAAAAACTGCAGCAGGAAAACAAAAAAGTAATTTTATTACCAGTAGCATTCAGTTTCTCAGGGAAGTTAAGTTCGAGCTTAAAAAGGTAACATGGCCTACACGCAAGCAGACAATGGGATCTACAGTTGTTGTGATTATTTTAGTTACCATAATAGCATTTTTTCTTGGTGCTGTGGATATAGGCCTGTCGAGTCTGGTACGGTTGGTTCTTCAATAGAATAAGGAGAGAATTGAGTGGCGCTTAAATGGTACATAGTTCATGTCTATTCTGGTTTTGAAAGCAAGGTCAAGTCCGCCCTTGAAGAAAATATGGCTTCTTCGCCTTATCCGGAAAAATTTGGCAAGGTTCTTGTGCCGACGGAAGAAATTGTTGAACTTGCTAAAGGAAAAAGGAAGACTTCTTCTAGAAAATTCTATCCCGGATACATACTTGTCAGGATGGAACTGGATGATGAGACATGGCACATTGTAAATAGCACACCTAAGGTTACCGGATTTTTAGGCGGCAGGGAAAAGCCGACACCGATTTCAGATGAGGAAGCAGACCAGATCTTAAACCGTATGGAGGCAGGCAAACTAAAACCCCAGCCCAAATACTTTTTCGAATCAGGTGACGAAATTCGTGTAGTTGACGGGCCTTTTACAAACTTCAACGGCACTGTGGAAGAAGTCAACCCTGAAAAGGGGAAGATTAAGGTTTTAGTCAGTATTTTCGGTCGTTCAACACCGGTAGAACTAGAATTTGTTCAAGTCGCAAAGATATAAGGAACAGGTATAGACCTGAGAAAGTCTACACGTTTTCCAATACAAACGGGAGTAAAAAGAAAAAATGGCAAAAAAAGTTATGGTAATGATAAAACTGCAGGTTGAGGCAGGTAAGGCTAATCCATCGCCTCCGATTGGTCCTGCTTTGGGGCAGCATGGCGTAAATATAATGGATTTTTGCAAGGCATTTAATGCCAGGACTGCAAATGATGTAGGGATGATTATACCTGTTGTTATTACCGTATTTCAGGATAGGTCATTTACGTTTATTACAAAAACACCACCTGCATCAATCCTGTTGAAAAAAGCGGCTAAAATAGCAAAAGGAGCAGGTGATCCAAAGCGTGACAAGGTTGGCACAGTTAATCGTAAACAGGTGGAAGAGATAGCCAACCTGAAAATGGTTGATTTGAATGCCTGTGATTTGGAAGCAGCCTGCCGGATAGTGGAAGGTACGGCCAGGAGTATGGGAATTGATGTTGAAAAATAAGGAGTGAATTAGAAAGATGCCTAAACGGGGTAAGAAATATATTGAATCAAGAAAGAAGATAGATAATAAAAATGATTTTAACGAGGCTGTAAAGCTGATTGTAGATTCATCTTTTGCAAAATTTGATGAGACTGTTGATATTGCTGTCCGACTTGGCGTTGATCCGCGACATGCTGATCAAATGGTGCGCGGGACGGTTGTGCTGCCAAACGGTCTTGGCAAAGAGGTAAAAGTGCTGGTATTTGCAAAAGGAGAAAAAGAAAAAGAGGCCACGGATGCAGGGGCAGATTTTGTGGGAAATGAAGATCTGATTGAAAAGATAAAAGGAGGATGGTTCGGTTTTGATAAAGCTGTAGCCACGCCGGATATAATGGGGACTGTTGGAAAGATAGGGAGAATTTTAGGCCCACGGGGTCTCATGCCCAACGCAAAGACCGGAACTGTTACTTTTGATATTGAAAGAGCGGTTAAAGAACTAAAATCAGGCAAGATAGATTTCAGGGTTGAAAAAGCAGGTATTATTCATGCACCTATGGGCAAGGTCTCATTCGGAGCAGAGAAGGTAGCTCAGAATGTTACCGCATTTTTAGAAACGGTAGTACGTCTCAAACCGGCTTCAAGTAAAGGAACCTACCTGAAGGGTATCGCCATATCAACTACGATGGGGCCTGGAATTAAAATAGACACTTCCACTGTTAAAGATTTAATAAAATAAGGTTAAGCGTTCACAGGTACCGCTTTGCGCGTGATCAGTGCAACCAGTATAACAGCGATAGCTGATCGCCATGATTACGCACATTTGCAGCACCTGTAAATGCTTACAGGACGGATATTGTTCAATCTTTTTATTACGAATGGGCGTGAACAGATAAAAATAAAGTAATTTAATAATTCCTGTCAAAGACCGTAGGTACGCTTGAGTTGACTTTAGAATATAGCGTTTAATTGGTACTCCATGCCTGCATAGACAGTTATGATGATTTGTTATTTATGATTGAAACAACAGAAGTTTGTTTGGGGTCAATCACAGTCAAAAAACGCAAATCGCCTTTGGTTTTTTACAGGTCAGGAAAGGGGGTGTTGTTAAGACGTGAAAATAGATGAGAAAAAAAGAATTGTTGAAGAACTCCATGAAAAATTCTCAAAATCAGAAGTTGTAATCCTGACCGATTATAAAGGTCTTGATGTCGATACTATCAATGATTTGCGGAAAAAGCTGAGGGAATCACAGATTCAATACCAGGTGGTTAAAAATTCTCTTTTGATCAGAGCTTCCAAAGATACTGATGTTGAATTGATAAAAGACAATTTCAAGGGACCAAGTGCAATTGCACTGAGCTTTGAAGATCCGGTTTCACCTGCAAAGGTTTTGACTAAGTTTGCGGACGAAAATGAAAAGCTCGAAATTAAAGTAGGGGTCATGAACGGAAAGGTGCTTGATATAAGCGCAATTAAGGCTCTTTCGGCTCTGCCTTCCCGTGAAGTACTCATCGGGCAGTTGCTTTCCGTAATGAATGGTGTGCCCACTGGCTTTGTAAGAGCTCTTGTCGACATACAAAGACGGTTGCTTAATGTAATAGTGGCAATTAAAGAACAAAAAGAGGCTGCATGAGGAATTACTGGATAGTTAAACCGGACTCAATTTCATTCAATTAAAATAGAAAACAGGCAAAAAGAAATATTTTTTTTGCATATTTGTCGATTAAGTATGATGAATTTGTAAAAAACCGAATTCATCAGGTGTTAGATTTTAGTCCCGATCATGTGGGGTCAGGTTTTTAAAATTAACCAATGAACAGATAATTAAAACGTTTTGCAAAAAATGGTTTCTTATTTTTTACAAAACTATCAAATATTATAGTGGAGGAAAAATAAAATGGCTAAAATTACAAAAGAAGATGTAATAGATTTTATAGCGAACATGTCAGTGCTTGATCTATCTGAGCTTGTTAAGGAAATGGAAGAGAAGTTCGGGGTATCGGCTGCTGCTCCTGTTGCAATGATGGCCGCAGGGCCCGCAGGTGATGCAGGAGGCGCTGCCGCGGAGGAACAAACAGAGTTTGATGTTATTTTGACGGCATTTGGTGATAAGAAGATTCAGGTTATTAAAGAAGTCAGAGCTATTACCGGCCTCGGGCTAAAGGATGCTAAAACCCTTGTAGATGAGGCTCCAAAGCCGGTTAAGGAAGGTATTCCAAAGGATGAGGCAGAAAAAATCAAGAGCCAGCTTGAAGAAGCTGGAGCTCAAGTTGAGGTAAAGTAGAAAAACAAGAATATCCTTGATGGCGTCGTAAAAAAGCCCCATCTACTGCGTTGCAGCAGTTTTTCAGACACTCGGCATACTACACGTACTGCCTCGTTTATGAAAAAACACTGCGCCTCTTTATCCCGCTGATTTTTAGCGGGGTACATGGAACTTTTTACTTGACCATCAATCTTGATGGTTTCGTGAAAAGTAAAAACTACTTTTTAAGAAACGTTTTAAGTGTATGATAAAACATACAATTACATTAACCTAAAACCTAAGACTTAACACCTAAAACCTGATGAATTCGATTTTTTACAAATTCATCAATTTCTGGGAGAAGCCATGTCCAAAAGTCCTTTGGCAATTAAGCGCATAAGAAAAAACTTTGGCAGTATAAAGAAAATCATTGAAATCCCTAACCTTATCGGAATGCAGAGGGAATCATTTAAACGGTTTTTACAAATGGATGTTCCTCCGGAAAAACGTGAGAATGTCGGTTTGCAGGCCGTCTATAAATCAGTTTTTCCTATTAAGGATTTTACCGGAAGTGCTTCCCTTGAATTTGTTTCATACAGGTTTTCAGAGATGAAGCACAGTGTGGAAGAATGTATTCACAGGGGGATGAGCTATGAAATCCCCCTGCGCATTACTGTCAGGCTGGTCGTATATGATATAGATAGTGAAACAGGGGTTTCAAATATTCGCGACATTAAAGAGCAGGAGATTTATTTCGGCACGCTTCCTTTAATGACGGAAAAAGGTACATTTATCATAAACGGGACGGAGAGGGTCGTAGTCAGCCAACTCCACCGCTCATCCGGCGTTTTTTTCGATCATGACAAAGGGAAGTCACATTCGAGCGGTAAAATTATTTACAGCTCCAGAATCATACCTGTTCGTGGTTCATGGATCGATATGGAAATAGATCCAAAGGATGTTGTGCATATCAGGATAGACAGAAGACGTAAGTTTCCGGTTACGATTTTATTTAAAGCTTTTGGTTACAGTGTTGATGATATTCTTTCCTTTTTTTATAAAACTGAAAAGATTATCCTTAGCGGCAAGAGCATTTATAAACAGTTTAATGCCGATCTAATTAAGGGGCAGCGTATCGGCAAGGATATTAAAGATCCGGAAACCGGCGATATCCTTGTTAAGAAAGGCCGGATAATTACACAGAAGGCAATTAAAAGACTTCAGGCCACCAAGGCCAAAATGATCCGGGTATCGGAGTCTGATATTATAGATAAGGTTGTTGCCCATACAATTTTCGATCCAGAAAGTGGAATGCCCATTATCAAGGCCAATGAAAGTATTGATGATGAAATGTTTTTGAAATTGAGAGATGTCGGTATTGCAGAATTTGAAGTGTTGTTTATTGACATGGTGTCAACCAGCGACTCTATTTGCAAGACCCTTTTGCTCGATAAGGTTGAAACCAAAGAAGAAGCCATTATTGAAATTTACAGGAGACTCAGGCCGGGAAATCCTGCAACACCTGAAGTGGCCCAGGCATTTGTTGACAACCTGTTTTTTAAGACAACCTATTATGACCTTTCATATGTTGGCCGGCTGAAAATCAAGCAGCGCCTTGGCATTAAAAGTTCGATTGATCTCAGAACTCTCAGAAAAGAAGATATACTCCTTACGGCCAAAGCCCTTATATCTCTAAAAGATACACAGGGAGCTGTTGATGATATCGATCATCTTGGCAACCGGCGTGTCAGAGCTGTGGGAGAGCTTCTTGAAAACCAGTATCGTATAGGACTGGTTCGTATGGAACGGGCCATTAAAGAACGGATGAGCCTTCAGGAAGTCGATGCGCTTATGCCGCACGACCTCATTAACCCAAAACCGGTTTCTGCTGTAGTTAAAGAGTTTTTTGGGACCAGCCAGCTGTCACAGTTCATGGATCAGACAAACCCACTTTCAGAGACGACCCACAAAAGGCGGCTTAGTGCGCTTGGGCCGGGCGGGCTTACCCGTGAACGCGCAGGGTTTGAAGTAAGAGACGTACATCCGTCCCATTACGGCAGGATTTGCCCTATCGAAACCCCTGAGGGACCGAACATCGGGCTTATTGTATCCCTGAGCACTTATGCAAGGGTTAATAATTACGGATTTATTGAAACACCATACAGGGTTGTCGAAAACGCAACCATTTCAAAAAAAGTAAAGTTCTTTGATGCATTTGAAGAAAGAGAACACCCTATTGCTCAGGCGAATGCTCCTGTAGATGAAAAGGGTGAATATGTTAATCCGCTTGTTACGTCACGTGTGGCAGGTGAGTTCATGATGGTTAAACGTGATGATATAGAACTTATGGATATATCTCCCAATCAGCTTGTTAGCGTCTCAGCCTCTCTTATTCCTTTCCTGGAGAATGATGATGCCAACAGGGCACTGATGGGATCAAACATGCAACGGCAGGCTGTTCCCTTATTGACATGTGAGGCACCACTGGTCGGTACCGGTATTGAGGCTATAGTGGCGAGAGATTCGGGGGGCTCAATAGTGGCACAAAGGGATGCCCAAGTAGTGGGCGTGGATGCTTCCCGTATTGTCTTGAAGCATGACCCGTCAGGAGTTTCTTCGGAAAAGGATGTAACGATCTATAATCTTTCAAAATTTATTCGAAGCAATCAAAATACATGTTTCAACCATCGCCCTATTGTCAAACAGGGCCAGCGGGTTAAGCAAGGAGAGATAATTGCAGACGGACCGGCAACAGAAAGAGGAGAACTGGCTCTTGGAAAAAATGTTACCGTAGCTTTCATGCCATGGGGCGGATATAATTACGAGGATTCTATTTTAATTGGCGAGAGGCTTGTAAGAGAAGGTGTTTTTACATCGGTTCATATTGTAGAATTCGAAATTGTAGCAAGGGATACCAAACTTGGGAAAGAAGATATCACACGAGATATACCGAATGCCGGGGATGAAGCTTTAAAAAACCTTGATGAGAGCGGTATTATCAGACTGGGAGCTGAAGTTGATGCCGGTGACGTTCTGGTAGGGAAGATTACGCCAAAGGGAGAGACCCAGCTTTCTCCCGAAGAAAAGCTGTTGCGTGCCATATTTGGTGAAAAAGCAGGGGATGTAAAAGATACCTCCCTGCGAGTTCCACCCGGTGCTAAAGGGATTGTTATTGATGCTAAAGTTTTTTCAAGGCGTGGCGTCGAAAAAGATGATCGTACAAGTATGATAGAAGACGAGGAGATCACCGCACTTGAAAAAGACCGCAATGATGAACTTGCTGTTATCGAGGATGTGGTTCGCGATGAGATAGAGCATTTGCTTCGCGGGCAAAAATGTTATGCTTCCTTGAAAAAAGACAAGAAGGTTCTTATTCCAAAGGGCGCTATGATAGACTCTAAGATACTTGCCGGGATTCCTGTGGCCCAGGTTGAGGGGATTGTTTTGAAAGATCCTTCAATGACGGAACAAGTCCATGAAATCCTTGAACGATACAGAGACCAGCGCGAACTTTGCAGAATGGTCTATGAGCAACAGGTCAGCAGATACGAAAAAGGTGATGATCTTCCACCAGGCGTAATTAAGATGGTCAAGGTCTATGTGGCTATGAAGCGGAAGCTTTCAGTCGGGGACAAGATGGCTGGTCGCCATGGTAATAAAGGTGTTGTGTCAAGAATTCTTCCTCAGGAAGATCTTCCTTACTTTGAAGACGGGATTCCTGTGGATATGGTTCTTAATCCTCTTGGTGTGCCCTCCCGTATGAATGTCGGGCAGATTCTTGAGATTCATTTAGGACGCGCTGCAAAAGGTCTTGGTGATCAGCTTAATTACCTGCTTGAAGAATATAAAATGAAAGAGCTTAAAGAGAAAGTTAAAAAAATATTTTCTGATAAGGAAACAAAAAAAATAATCAACAGCATGGACGAAACCGAGCTTTGTGATTTTGCCAAAAATTATAAAAATGGTGTTCACATGGCCACTCCGGTTTTCGATGGCGCAAAAGAAGATGAAATCAAGTCACTGCTTGATGAAGCTGGTCTTCTCACCAGCGGTCAGGTAGTTTTATATGACGGTCGTACAGGGGAACCTTTTGACGAAAAAATCACGGTTGGCGCAATGTATGTTATGAAACTGCACCATCTTGTGGATGATAAAATACATGCACGATCTATTGGTCCATACTCACTCGTAACCCAGCAGCCTCTTGGCGGAAAAGCTCAGTTCGGTGGTCAGAGGCTTGGTGAAATGGAAGTCTGGGCTATGGAGGCTTATGGCGCTGCTTATGCCCTGCAGGAATTTCTCACGGTTAAGTCGGATGACATGGCAGGAAGGACGCGCATGTATGAAAAGATTGTGAAAGGTCAGAATGTACTTGAACCGGGTATACCGGAGTCTTTCAGGGTTATGACAAAGGAATTGAAAAGCTTGGGTTTGAATATAGAGCTTCTGGAAGAATAAGAGTAAAAAACAATTACATTGATTTGAGACACGATGCATCTTACAGGCCCATGCTCGGCAGATGCGGCCATTAGTGCTTAAGAGGAAAAAATATGGACTATACGACTTCTTCGCAAAACCCACCAACCCAAAACGCTATTCAGCTGTCAAGGTTTCGCTGGCTTCTTCAGAACAGATCCTGAAATGGTCCTATGGAGAGATAAAAAAGCCGGAGACAATAAACTATCGTACGTTCAAACCGGAACGTGATGGCCTTTTTTGTGCCAAAATTTTCGGTCCGACAAAAGATTATGAATGCAATTGCGGCAAATACAAGCGGATGAAACACAGGGGGGTTATTTGCGAAAAGTGCGGTGTGGAAGTCATTCAATCCAAGGTGCGAAGAGAGCGCATGGCTCATATAGCACTGGCAACTCCTGTTTCACATATATGGTTTTTAAAAAGCCTTCCGAGTAAACTTGGCAATCTTTTGGATATGACGCTTAAAAATTTGGAAAAAGTTCTTTATTTTGACAATTATATCGTAATCGATCCGAAAGCTACCGGGCTTACTCGTTGTCAACTCCTGTCAGATGATCAATACCAAGAGGCGCTTGAACTATACGGATCAGAATTTAAAGCAGGAATAGGCGCAGAAGCTGTAAGGGAAATACTGGAAGGTATTAATCTTGATGAAATATATAAAGAAATCAGAGCTGATATCCTCAGTACAGGATCCGTGGCAAAGCGTCAGAAGCTGGCAAAACGTATAAAGGTCATAGATGCTTTCAGGCGAAGCGGTATAGATCCTGTTTGTATGATTATGGATGTCATACCTGTTCTTCCGCCTGATCTCCGTCCTCTTGTACCGCTTGAAGGTGGCAGGTTTGCGACATCCGACCTTAATGATCTTTATCGCCGTGTAATTAATCGAAATAACCGGCTAAAACGTTTGATTGATTTAAAAGCTCCGGACATTATTATCCGCAATGAAAAAAGGATGCTCCAGGAGTCGGTGGATGTTCTGTTTGATAACGGTCGACACGGAAGAGTAATTACAGGGACTAATAAGCGGCCGCTGAAATCCTTAAGTGATACCTTAAAGGGGAAACAGGGACGTTTTCGACAGAACCTTTTGGGAAAAAGGGTCGATTATTCGGGTCGTACCGTTATTACGGTGGGACCGAATTTAAGATTACATCAGTGTGGTCTGCCGAAGAAGATGGCTCTGGAGCTGTTCAAGCCATTTGTTTATTACCAGCTCGAGCAAAAAGGTTTAGTTTCCACTGTTAAGAGCGCCAAAAAGATGGTGGAGCGGGAAGTTCCTGAAGTATGGGATATGCTGGATGAAGTGGTTAAGGAGTACCCTGTTCTTTTAAACCGTGCGCCGACACTGCACCGCCTTGGCATTCAGGCTTTTGAGCCGATTCTAATTGAAGGTAAAGCCATGCAGCTCCACCCGCTTGTATGTACGGCATTTAACGCAGACTTTGACGGAGACCAGATGGCAGTTCACGTGCCACTTTCCGTGGAGGCACAGATAGAAGCACGCGTTTTGATGCTTTCGAGTAACAACATACTCTCTCCTGCAAGCGGGAAACCAATTATCGTCCCAAGCCAGGACATTGTTCTCGGTCTATATTACATGACAAGAGGGCTTATAGGCTCCAGAGGTGAAGGCAAACTGTTTGCAAATGCCGGGGAAGTCAGGTCTGCATACGATTCCGGCAGCGTAGATCTTCATGCTCAGATATCTGTTCGTATAAACAGGGAAAGAGTGGAAACAACAGTGGGACGTATCCTCTTATGGGAAATTATTCCCGAAGATTATATTGCGGATATGCTCCATATCATGGTTTCTGATGAAGATGAGGCAAAAGATGTCTTAGGCAGGATAAATGACGGCGAGCAGTTCACAGATCTTGTGAAAAGCTTTTCAATAAGCCCGGACAAAGACAATGACGGTGTTGTAGGGCTGCTTAAAGAAGAAGAATTTATTGATGTATTTAAAACAAAAGAGGAAGATGCCGACAGCGTTTTTTCCCTTGGGAAAGGAGAGGTCAGCTCAATTATTTTTGCCGATCAGGCACATCATATTTTTAAAATGAATGAAAGGAAAGCCTCACTATCCTTTGACGCAGTGAATCATGTAATGGATAAAAAGGCGCTTCGCGAACTTGTCGATTATGTTTACAGACATTCCGGACCAAAGGCTACGGTAATTCTTTCCGACAGGTTGAAAAATATCGGCTACCAATATTCAACACAGGGCGGGCTTTCCATTTCAATTGATGCCATGATTACACCTTCTGTAAAGTGGGATCTTATCAAGAAGGCGGAAAATCAGGTTGAAGAAATTGGCAGGCAATATATCGAGGGCCTTATTACGCAGGGTGAGAAATATAATAAAGTGGTCGATATATGGGCTAAAGCTACAGACGATGTGGCCAACGAAATGATGGATGCTATGAAAATGGCGCCGGTAACAGACAAGGCTGGTAAGCCTGTTTTAGACAAGGAAGGAAAACCGGTTACTACGGAAAGTTTCAATCCCATCTATATGATGGCAGACTCGGGTGCAAGAGGGAGTAAAGATCAGATGCGTCAGCTTGCAGGGATGCGCGGTCTTATGGCAAAACCTTCAGGTGAAATAATAGAAACACCAATCACAGCGAATTTCAGGGAAGGGCTTTCCGTGCTGCAATATTTTATATCGACACATGGCGCACGGAAAGGTCTTGCAGACACAGCGCTTAAAACAGCTAACTCGGGGTATCTTACCAGGCGGCTTGCGGATGTTGCACAGGACTGCATTGTTAGCGAAGAGGATTGCGGATCCATGGTAGGTGTTACGGTTGGATCTCTTGTTGAGGGAGGAGAAGTTATACAGCGTCTTGGGGAACGTATTCTGGGGCGTTTTGCAGCAGAGGATATACTTGACCCGTTTACTGACGAGGTGCTTGTCAGTGCCGGTGCGGATCTCGATGAGGATACTGTCAAGAAGATTGAAGAGGCAGGAATAACGAATGTTAATATAAAATCTGTTCTGACATGCAAATCCGAGCATGGCGTATGCAGAAACTGCTATGGCAGAGATCTTGCTCATGGCCAAACAGTCGAAATCGGACAGGCTGTAGGAATTATGGCTGCACAATCTATTGGTGAGCCGGGGACCCAGTTAACCATGCGTACATTTCATATTGGAGGAACCGCAAGTCGGAGGGTTGAACAGGCAGATATTAAGGCCAGGGTTGACGGGACGATAAAATTTATCGGCCTTAATGTAGCCAGGAATAGTGAAAATGAAGTTGTGGTAATGAATCGTAGAGGGGGGAAATTCACCATTGTCAGTGAAACCGGACGAGAACTTGAAAGTTTCCCTGTAATCTACGGTGCTCACATTATGATTGAAAACGGGAAAAAAGTAAAAGCCGGTGATTTACTTGCATGGTGGGACCCTTTTACAACCCCGATTATTACAGAGGTAGACGGTGCGGTCAAATTCGGTGATATCATTCAGGGAAAAACCATGCAGGAAAAAGTTGACCCTGTAACAGGGAAATCCAGCCGCATGATAATAGAATCAAAAAGCGCTGAAGATCGTCCAAGGATTTCAATTAAGGACAAAGATAATAAAACAGCTAAATTGCAGGGATCATCTTCAATGGCGCGCTATATTCTGCCTATAGATGCAATTTTGCTGGTTGAAGAAAGTGACACTGTTAAGGCAGGCGATATTATTGCCAAACTGCCGCGAGCAACAACAAAGACAAAGGACATAACAGGCGGTCTTCCAAGAGTAGCTGAGCTTTTCGAAGTGCGAAAGCCAAAGGAAATTACGGTGTTAAGCGAAATTGATGGTTTTGTTTCAATCGCAAAGGCTACGAAAAAGGGAAAGCAGAGAGTTGCTATTACACCTGCTGATGTTGGTGATAAAAAAGAATATCTAATTCCTCGCGGCAAACATATCAATGTCTATGAGGGAGACTACGTCAGGGCCGGCGAGCCTCTTATAGGTGGGGCGGCAATTCCTCAGGATATCTTGAATATCAAGGGAGAGATAGCCCTGGCACGCTATCTCGTCGATGAAGTTCAGGAAGTTTACCGTCTGCAAGGCGTTCGGATAAACGATAAGCACATAGAAGTTATAGTACGGCAGATGATGCGACGGGTTAAAGTGCTTAATGTCGGAGACACTGAATTTGTTGATGAAGAGCAGGTTGACAGGATAATTTTTGAAAAAGCGAATAAGGCTGTTATCGAAAAAGGAGGCAAACCGGCTGTTGCCGAACCCCTTATTCTTGGGATTACCAAGGCATCTTTAAGTACGGAAAGTTTTATCTCGGCAGCTTCTTTTCAGGAAACCACTAAAATATTAACCAATGCCTCTATTTCCGGCGCTGTTGATCACCTTAGGGGACTTAAGGAAAACGTAATTATGGGCAGACTTATTCCGGCCGGGACCGGATTTCCACTATACAGCGACATTGCAGTTGATGGAGGTTGATTAAAGGAAGAGGACTTATCTAAAATGTTTATAAGAAAAAATAAATATTATAAAAAGGCTTGACAATATAAGACTTGAAGGATACATATCGTCATTTTACTCGATATAGAATGAGCGTTTTTCGTTCAGTTAGGTTATTATACATTTTTTAACACAACGTTTGAAAAATGTGATCCTGTCAGAACAGTGAATAACGATAAATTGATGATTGAAGAATGAAAATCTTTTTAATAAAATTGGTTGCGCATAGCGACTTCAAACAATCGGCAATCGACATTTAGATTTGGTAACTTCGACAGCAAATTTTCGATATGACGGCGCTAAGCGCTTAATAAGCTTTACAAGGAAAAAATATGCCGACAATTAACCAGTTAGTAAGAAAAGGCAGAAAGCGGATAAAGAAGAAAACCAATACACCAGCGCTTAAAGGGGCACCACAAAAAAGAGGGGTGTGTACGCGTGTATATACATCAACACCCAAGAAACCTAATTCAGCTTTGCGTAAAGTTGCAAGGGTTAGGCTAACCACAGGGATAGAGATCACAGCATATATCCCGGGAATAGGGCATAACCTCCAGGAGCACTCGGTGGTTTTAGTCCGGGGAGGTCGTGTGAAGGATTTGCCGGGTGTAAGGTATCATGTTGTAAGGGGTACCCTTGACACACTTGGTGTGGATGATCGAAGACAGGGCAGATCAAAATATGGTGCGAAAAAGCCCAAATAAAGGGGGAAAGAACGAGTATTTAGCTAAATCCCTTGAAAAAGTGAAATGTTTTAGATTCAAGTGAGCATAAGATTTGAATATCGAATGTCAATTAAGGAATTGTGGATTAAAAAAGCTTGTCTTTTAGAATTCCCTTTAGCATTCTGCAGTTCAAAACATGTCAGCGGAGTTGAATCTTTTTAAAAAGCCAAAGCACTACTAAAATGATACAAAGACGGATGGTGTAAAATATGCCAAGAAGAAGAGAAGTGCCTAAACGACAGGTGGCGGGCGATCCAAAGTATGACAACAAGCTGGTAGCAAAATTTATTAAATCGATTATGCGCGACGGTAAAAAAAGCCTGGCTGAATCGATACTCTACAATGCATTTGATATCATAAAAGAAAAAACCAATGAAGAACCCGTCAAAATATTTGAGCAGGCGGTGGAAAATATAAAGCCGAAAATTGAAGTGAAGTCAAGGCGTGTCGGTGGATCGACATATCAGGTTCCAACGGAAGTACGCCCATCCAGGCGGATGGCCTTAGGGATACGATGGATTATAGGGTTCTCACATAAGAGGCCTGAGAAAGGGATGGCGAAAAAACTTGCGGCGGAAATTATGGATGCTTCCAATAATAGAGGGGCTTCCATTAAGAAAAGAGAAGACACCCACAAGATGGCCGACGCAAATAAAGCATTTGCCCATTTTCGATGGTAAGAAATAGGGTTAATGAATTCCTATTAAATAGGAGGACGGAGAGATGGCGAAGGAGAAATTTGAGCGAACAAAACCGCATGTTAATGTAGGAACGATTGGTCATATAGATCATGGC
>RCNF010001031.1_pt1 | contig 14629 bp, 14 predicted proteins | sample 2041311 | NCBI WGS metagenome assembly RCNF01 (sample SAMN09708228, study PRJNA481090) | Marine sediment metagenome, whole genome shotgun sequencing project. | biome: marine sediment; feature: ocean; material: sediment; isolation source: Sewage treatment plant 2 marine sediment (STP2) ... | reverse complement strand
GGTAGCGCAGTGCGCTCCGCTCGCCATGTAATCCATGCAGGTGTCATAGCTGGCATCGGTATGGCCAAGCGACACAATCACTCCGGCTTGATGTAGCGCCGCGACCTGATCAACAGTGGCGTTTTCAGGCGAGAGAGTCAGCATGACGTTGGGCAGGTGTTCGGCGGCTTTGATAATCATGGTTAGATCGTCGTCAGTCATCGCTCGTATCAGCGACCGATCATGCGCGCCCTTTCGCTTGATCGAAAGGTGAGGCCCCTCCAAATGCAGTCCGACAACGCCTGCAACGCCCCGCTCTATTGCAGCTGCGACGGCGTCAATCGCTGCCTGGCTACGTTCAGGTGTGTCCGTGATCAGCGTCGGCATGAAGGCGAGGGTGCCGACTGAGGCAAGTGCGCGTGACATGGTTTCAAGTGTCTCGACAGACTGGCTGTGATTGAACATGACGCCGCCAGCGCCATTGACCTGCAGATCAACGAAACCCGGGATAATCACCCCGCCATTCAATTGCTGTTTGGTGCAGCCTTCCGGCAGATCGTTTTGATACAGCATACCGACAAGGATGCCATTTTCGTGGACCAGCGCTTTACCCTCGTGCATCGCCGTTCCGTCATGAATTTTTGCTCCTAACAGCGCTGTCGGGGCCATCAATTATACCGTCTCGGTGACTTTGTTGAGGTGACGCGGCGCATCAGGATTGATCCCGCGCGATACCGCGATGGTCTCGACCATTGCGTAAAAGCTCGCGATCAGCGTGATTGGATCGGTCAGCGGGTGACCCGTGCGAATAACCGGCAAAGGAGTTGCGGTTTTTGCCTTGTCGGATGTTACAAAAACGGTCGCTCCTTTGGCTGCAATTTCATCGGCGACCTGAACGAGAACCTCTTCTGCCGCATCATTCGCCGCCAGGGCAATGACCGGGAAGCCAGCATCGACAATGGATACCGGACCATGCAGAACCTCAGCAGAGGAATAAGATTCCGCGTGCAACTGACAGGTTTCTTTGAACTTAAGCGCAGCCTCGTTGGAGATTGCGTTGGCGGGGCCCCGGCCAAGACAGAACAAGGAGCTTCTATTGCCAAAAGCGGCGGAGACGTCGCGCCAATCTTCCTTGACAGCGCTCTCCAATGCGCTTGGCAACCCTTTGATTGCGACCTTTAGATCTTCGTTTCCTGACCATTCGGCAAGAAGCCAAATCGCAGAGACCGCGGATGTCACAAACGTCTTGGTCGCGGCAACGCTTAGTTCCGGACCCGCGTGCAGGTTTAGAGTATGATCGCTGACCCGCGCCAAAGGCGAAGTTGCATCATTGGTCATGGCAAAAGACAGCGACCCCGACGCACGGGCCATACGGGCCATCTCTACGATATCCGGGCTCTTTCCCGACTGGGACACCGATATGCAGGCGCTCCCCGCGAGATTCAGTTCACGTTTATAAACTGATGCAACCGATGGCCCGACCGAGGCAACGGGAACACCCATCAGCAACTCACTGGCATATTTGAAATAGGTCGCGACGTGGTCTGATGACCCTCGGGCAACGCTGATCATAAAACTCGGGTTGCGCTCGCGCAGGGCGCCAGCCGCGCGTTTTATGTCAGTTGCACCATCGGTTAAGAGACGATCAACCGCAGATGGAATTTCCAGAACTTCTTGACGCATTTGAGTGATCGGTTGGGTCATTTGAAAGCTCATTCCTTTGCAAGCCGCAGCTCCGCTACAAAATTGTAGGCGTCCCCGCGATAAATGGATTGGGTGATTTCGACGATGCGACCGTCAGCAAGATAAGACATGCGTTCGATTTTCAGTCCGGCAGTACCCTCGTCAATTTCAAGCAGCGTGGCGTCCTCGCTGCCAAGGTTTATGGCCGAGATCTTTTGCAATGCACGCACGGGATGAAGCCCGGCGTCATCCAACACCGCGTAGAGCGATGTCACGACAAGCGTCGGATCGGGCAGAATCGTGGTAGGCAGCGTCGCACGCTCGATCGCCATAGGTTTTTCGTTCGCCAACCTGAGACGGGAAATTCTGGACACCGAGGCATCCTGGGTCAGCGCAAGTGCGATGACTTCATCTGGCGACGGCATGAAAATTCCACGTTCCAACCAACGAGAGGCCGAAACCATACCGCGACGCGACATGTCTTCTGAAAAGGATGTCAGACGCGACAGCGATTGTTCAATCTGCTGTGTTTGCGATGCGATAAACGATCCGTATCCTTGTTTTTGGACGATGACCCCGTCTTCGGCCAGAGCTTGGATGGCTTTTCGCACCGTGACCCGTGACAATTCCGTCAGTGCCGCGATTTCGCGTTCTGGCGGCAACGAACTGCCGGGTTTCAATATTCCCTGCTCGACGCCATCAGACAGACGCTTTCGCAGTTGGATATATCTTGGCCCGGCGTCCGGAGACAACCATAGGTCAGGGGCCAGAAACTCTGCGACGCTCATTGCGCAACCTGTTTGCGTTCAAGCGCGGACTCCGCCGCAAGCCAAATGGCACCCATGATTGAGGGTCCAGCGGGATCGACAATATTCTGAATGAATTCGGTGTCCAGAAACGGTTGATAATGTCTACCGACACCGCCTGAGATGCATAGCCTGTCGCCCTCTCGAAACCTGAGCGCGCGCAGCGCGGACTGCAGGTAAGATGCGCCTTCGTTCACCAAATCAAGCCCTGTCAGGTCACCGGCATTTGCGGCACAAATGATATCCGGTGCGAACTGGCCAAAATCCCCGGGTTTCGCATCAAGACTGAAGGCAACTAACCCGTTTGGATCGTTCCCAAACTTCGCAAGCGTCGCTTGGGTCAACGGGCTGTGCGGTGCGATTTGATCGTAACACAAAAGCGTCTGTTCCAGAAGTCGACGGCCAAGCCATGCTCCGGACGCCTGATCCGAAACAGCAAACCCCCAACCGCAGACGTGGTGGAGTTCGCCGGCCTTTCTTGTGGCAACGATGGTTCCAGTTCCGACAGACATCAGATACCCGTCTTCATCCCCTAACGCACCTTCAACGGCGGTTGCTCGGTCATCCGTGACGGTCACGATTCGATATGGCAGTGCGTTGGCAACCCTGTCGGCGATGTCTTTTGACATTACACCGGCCAATCCGATATGCACCGAGGCCGATTGTAATTTTCTCTGTGATATCCCGGCTTTGTGTGCCGCTTTCTGGATTGCGTCAGCAACATTTCGAACCGCAAGGTCGAATTCTGTGGCGACATTTGCGCGGCCGCCTTCAACCTGTGCCACTATCTGTCCATCGGTGTGCGCAATGGCGGCACGGCAGCCGGTTCCACCGCCATCAACGCCAATAAGAAAGGGTTCTTGCGACTCACTCATATAATACCTTTATAATACCTATTATGGAAATGGAAGCATATTCTCTTGTGATTTACAGTTATTGTCGAAAGATTAGTGGGTGGCAAAGAAATTGGTAGACAAAAGGTATCTAAAAGGTATTAACTTGATTTATAGGAGAATCGTATGCTGCTGCCGCAGACCGAGATGATGCCAGACCAAGGGGATTGCATAGATGCAATGCCTCATGAAGCGGCCTTGTCGATCTTGCTGGAAGGGCAAGTTGCCGCCGTTCGGGCAGTTCAAGAGGCGCTCCCGCAGATCGAACGCGGGGCAGCGCTAATTGCCAACACGGTCCGCAACGGTGGCTCTTTGGTTTACGCCGCTGCAGGCAGCTCTGCACTGATGGGTTTGGCGGACGGGGCAGAGCTTCCCGGTACCTTCGGGATCCCACAAAGCCAGATTCGCATCCTGATGGCGGGAGGCGTTCCGGCTGATGGTAAGATGCCAGGCGACACCGAAGATGACATCAGCGATACCCTGAAATTCGTCAATCAGCTTTCGGAAACGGATCTTCTGGTTGCGCTGAGTGCAAGCGGAACCACACCTTATCCCTGTGAGATTGCAAAAATTGCCCGCGCCAAGGGAATCAAGATCATAGCTATTGCCAACAATGCCGGTTCAACGTTGCTTGATCTTTCTGATGTGGCCATCTTCCTGCCAACCCCGCCAGAGGTTCTTGCCGGATCAACCCGACTGGGCGCTGGTACTGCCCAAAAGGTTGCCCTGAACATGATGTCGACGCTGGCGGGGGTTTTGCTGGGCCATGTCCACGATGGGCTGATGGTCAATCTACACGCCGACAACGCGAAACTGCGAGGGCGTGCCCGACACATTGTATCAAGTATTGCCAATGTGGCGCCGCAAGAGGCTGAGGCGGCATTGCGCAAGGCTGGAAACGACACCAAACTTGCTGTTCTGCTCGCCGCCGGCTGCGGGATTGAGACAGCACAGCAACTGCTGAAAGATCACGGCGGGCATCTCGGGCCCTGCCTTACGGCGATTGCCTTGGAACACACCCATTAACGTAAAACAAATAAGATCAACAAGGGAGACGACCATGACAAAACTGAAATTCGGCAGCCTACTGCTGGCAACAACCTTGCTAGGTGGCACCGCTGCCTTTGCGCAAGACGTGACGCTTACCATCGAAAGCTGGCGCAACGACGATCTGGCGATCTGGCAAGATAAAATTATTCCGGCCTTTGAAGCGCAAAACCCCGGTATCAAGGTGAAATTCACGCCTTCGGCCCCAGCAGAATATCCGGCTGTGCTGAATGCCAAACTTGAAGCAGGCTCAGCGGGTGATTTGATTACCTGCAAGCCATTTGACCACTCACTAGGCCTTTTTGACGCCGGAGAACTTGCTGACCTGTCTGACCTTCCCGCCATGAACAGCTTTTCCGATGTGGCAAAAGCAGCTTGGCAGACTGACGATGGGGCGCAAACGTTTTGTGTGCCGATGGCATCTGTCATCCATGGCTTCATTTACAACAAAGATGCATTTGCTGAAGTCGGTGTCGAAGAACCCAAGACCGAAGCAGAGTTCTTTGCGGTATTGGATAAGATCAAAGAGGACGGAAACTACACCCCGATGGCGATGGGCACCAATGACCAGTGGGAAGCCGCCACAATGGGCTACAACAACATCGGGCCGAACTACTGGAAAGGTGAAGAGGGCCGTCTTGCACTAATAAGTGGTGAACAGAAGTTGACCGACGAAGCTTGGGTCGCCCCTTATCGCCAGCTTGCCAAATGGGCGCCTTATCTGGGTGATGGCTACGAGGCCCAAACCTACCCTGATAGCCAGAATATTTTCACCTTGGGACGCGCGGCAATCTATCCTGCAGGTTCTTGGGAGATATCGGGTTTCAACGGATTGGTTGATTTCGAAATGGGAGCTTTCTATCCCCCCGTCGCGAATGCGGGTGACGAGTGCTATATCTCGGACCATACGGATATTGCGCTTGGGCTAAATGCTGCAGGTGAGCATCAAGAGGAAGCGAAGGTTTTTCTTAATTGGATGGGAACGATGGAGTTTGCTTCGCTATATGCAAATTCTCTTCCAGGGTTTTTCTCGTTATTGAGCGAACCAGTGGCAATGGAAGATCCTTTGGCGCAGGAGTTTGTCAGTTGGCGTGGCGAGTGTAATTCATCTATCCGCTCAACCTATCAGATCCTGTCCCGTGGCACTCCAAACCTTGAGAACGACACGTGGAATGCGTCGGTCGCAGTGATCAAAGGCGAAGAAACTCCAGAAGCTGCGGGCGCGCGACTTCAGGAAGGTCTGGCCAGCTGGTACACGCCACACCAATAGGCCTACCAGACTAATTGTCCTTGTCCCGAGGCGTGTTTTCCTAAGCCTTGGGGCAAGGCCAGCTCAGCAGATCTGTCGTGCCACCGTGCCGGTTAACGTCGTTTGATGCGGGCGGCGGCGCGATCTCTGCAACCATTTTGGCAACGGTGTCACCGGACCTCGTGAATTCAATCCCACCAATTCTGCAGGAACAATCCATGTCACAGCAGCAAAAACCCAGCCGGATCAAATGGCACATCATCGTTTTTCTGATGCCTGCGGTGCTGGTCTACACGGCCGTGATGATCTACCCGCTGTTCAATACGTTGCGGTTGTCCCTTTTCACCGAGGTTGACCAGACCCGTGTATTTGTGGGCCTGCAAAACTTCCGTACCCTGTTTGGCGAATCCGTCTGGTCCAACCAATTCTGGAATGCTCTGGGCAACAACTTCTGGTTCTTTCTGGTCCATATGCTGGTGCAGAACCCGATCGGCGTCGCCTTGGCGGCAATCCTCAGCCATCCAAAACTGCGTTTTGCCAGCTTCTATCGCTCGGCCATATTTATCCCGACAATCCTGTCATTTGTGATCGTCGGTTTTGCATGGAAACTGATCCTGTCGCCGATTTGGGGCATCGCCCCGGGTATGCTGGATATGGTCGGGTTAAAGTCGCTTTATGCACCTTGGCTGGGCAAGCAGGAATATGCGCTGACCGCCTTGTCGCTAGTTTCTGTCTGGCAGTTCGTCGGCATCCCGATGATGTTGATATACGCGGCTCTCTTGTCGATCCCAGAAGAAATTCTGGAGGCCGCCGAGGTCGAAGGCATTACTGGTCTCTCCGCCTTCTGGAAAATCAAATTGCCACTGATCCTGCCCTCTATCGGTATCATTTCGATCCTGACTTTTGTTGCCAATTTCAACGCGTTTGACCTTATATATGCCGCGCAAGGGGCATTGGCGGGGCCGGATTTCAGTACCGATATTCTGGGAACGTTCATGTACCGCACCTTCTTTGGCTTTCAGTTGCAACTGGGAGATCCGCACATGGGATCAGCCATCGCATCCGCCATGTTTGCAATCATCCTGATCGGTGTGTGCATCTACCTGTTTGGTATCCAGAGCCGCATGCGCCGCTATCAGTTCTGAGGAGACAGCCATGAACGCCGCCCGCCAGAAAAGCCTTAACACCTACGCCGCCCATGGCGTGTTGATCCTCTACATGCTGATTGCGTTGTTCCCGGTCTTCGTGATTGTGATCAACAGCTTCAAAACCCGAAAAGCTATTTTCCGCGAACCTCTGGCCTTGCCAAATGCGGATAGCTTCAGCCTGATCGGTTACGAAACCGTGCTGAAACAGGGGGATTTTTTCCTCTACTTCCAGAATTCAATGATCGTCACGGTCGCGTCGCTGTTCTTCATTTTGTTGTTTGGGGCCATGGCCGCCTTCGCGCTGGCTGAGTATCGCTTCAAAGGCAATACGATGATGGGCTTATATCTGGCCCTTGGCATCATGATCCCGATCCGCATCGGTACCGTGGCCATCCTAGAGATGATGGTTCAGACTGGTCTTGTGAACACCCTTTGGGCGCTGATCCTCGTCTACACTGCGCAGGGTCTGCCGCTTGCCGTGTTCATCCTCAGCGAATTTATGAGACAAGTCAGTGACGATTTGAAAAACGCTGGCCGTATCGACGGGCTGTCGGAATACCGCATCTTCTTTCGTCTTGTTCTTCCGCTGGTCCGCCCTGCAATGGCTACGGTTGCTGTGTTCAACATGATCCCGATCTGGAACGACTTGTGGTTCCCGCTGATCCTTGCCCCGTCGGAAGAGGTGAAAACACTGACCCTTGGATCTCAGGTCTTCATCGGACAATTTGTCACCGACTGGAATGCAGTTCTGTCGGCGCTTAGCCTCGCCATTCTGCCTGTCATGGGCCTTTATGTGATCTTCTCGCGTCAGCTCATTCGCGGCATCACTTCGGGGGCAGTCAAATGAGAGTTCTTGTCGCTGGTCTTGGCAATATGGGGCGCAGCCACGCCCTAGCTTATCACAACAACGCGGATGCGTCGGTGGTTGGGTTAGTCAACCGCTCGCCTGTGGATCTGCCGGATGAACTAGACGGCTACCCGCTTTACACTGATTTCGCGACAGCGTTGTCAGACACCAAACCTGATCTGGTCTGCGTCGCAACCTATTCTGACAGCCACGCGGACTATGCGATCGCCGCCATGGAGGCCGGCGCACATGTCTTCATTGAGAAACCACTTGCCACAACAGTCGCTGATGCTGTCAGGGTCGTCAGGAAAGCGGAAGCTACTAACAGCAAGCTGGTTGTAGGCTATATCCTGCGGCACCACCCGTCTTGGCAAAGACTGATCAGTGAAGCCCGCAATCTCGGCGGTCCATATGTTTTTCGCATGAATCTCAATCAGCAATCTGACGGCCCCACTTGGGAAACCCACAAAGCGCTGATGCAGACCACGTCACCGCTTGTTGATTGTGGTGTGCATTATGTCGACGTCATGTGCCAGATAACCGATGCAAACCCGGTGAAAGTACATGGTGTTGGCCTGCGGCTCAGCGACGAGATTGCAGCTGACATGTACAATTACGGCCAGTTGCAGGTCACGTTTCAGGATGGCTCGGTTGGCTGGTATGAAGCAGGCTGGGGCCCGATGATGTCTGAGACCGCCTTTTTTGTGAAAGATGTTGTTTCGCCGCACGGCTCGGTTTCAATCACCGAGAATAACAAAGGGGATTCTGATGATGTCGACGGCCACACCAAGGTCGGCTCGATCCTTGTGCATACGCCCGCCGGTGATCGGGTGATCGACATGCCGGGCGAGCCCGGCCACCAGCAACTCTGTGACGCCGAACAGGCTTATGTGCTGGACGCCATCACTCAGGATATCGACCTGACCCGGCACATGTCGGACGCCGTTCAATCTCTGAGAATTTGTCTTGCCGCTGATGAAAGCATCCGTACTGGCAAAATCGTCGCTTTAGGAGACCACTGATGACCGCCCTGAAACTTGAAAACGTCTGTAAATCATTTGGGTCCGTCGAGGTGCTCAAAAATATCGACCTGACGGTGGAAGAAGGAGAATTTGTTGTCTTCGTCGGCCCGTCAGGCTGCGGAAAATCGACCCTGTTGCGAGTCATTGCTGGGCTTGAAGATGCAACAGAGGGCACCGTCGCCATCGGCGGGAACGTGGTCAATGACATCCCTCCGGCAAGACGCGGCATTGCAATGGTGTTCCAGTCTTATGCACTTTATCCGCATCTGAGCGTGCGCGATAACATGTCACTTGGCCTCAAGCAGGAAAAGCAGCCAAAATCTGTGATCGAAGAGCGGGTGAACAAAGCGGTTGAGATGCTTGACCTTGGCGCTTTTGTTGATCGCCGCCCCTCTGATTTGTCTGGCGGCCAGCGCCAGCGTGTCGCGATCGGGCGCGCCATTGTGCGTGAACCGGAACTGTTTCTCTTTGATGAGCCGCTGTCGAATCTGGACGCTGCTTTGCGGATGAATACGCGGATCGAGATTGCAGATCTGCACCGCACACTCAGCGCCAGCATGATCTATGTGACTCATGACCAGACAGAAGCGATGACACTGGCCGACAAAATTGTTGTATTGCGCGATGGCATGGTCGAGCAGGTAGGCAGCCCAATGGATCTGTACAATGATCCCGCCAATCAGTTTGTGGCCGGGTTTCTTGGGTCGCCCTCCATGAACTTCTTGCAGAAGTCGATCTCGGGCGCGCCGTCGGATGTCACAATTGGGATTCGCCCGGAGCACCTTAGAATCGTTGAATCTGGCCGAATATCCGGCAAGATTACTCATGTTGAGCGACTGGGAGGGGATACTAATCTGCTGATCAGAACCGTTAGTGACGAGACTCTCACCGTGCGGTTGTTTGGTCAGGATGGCAGTTCTGTGGGGGACCAAATCGCGCTGGATTTCGATGACGATCATGCCTTTCAATTTGATGCCGCCGGACAGCGCATTCGCGCGTAACACGCCTTGCGAAATCACAATTGCCACTTGTTCAGGGCGGGGTGCAGAGCCTAGGAAAGAGACATGAGGATTTGCGCGCTTACAATGGTTTACCGGGATTACTGGGCAATATCGAAATAGTACGCTCATTATGTCACGACATCTGGGTGCGGAAAACCTTTTCATTATTGCCCATGGCCAAGATGACTGGATCTCAGAACTTTGCCCACGGGCCCATGTAGTTGTTGCACCTCGTGATAATCTTGCCAGGTTTGATCAAAAAAGAGGCCAGATGCTGAATGCGGTTCAGGATGAACTTGGAGAGATATTTGATTGGGTTATTCGCACAGATGCGGATGAGCTGATCTGCCTAGACCCAAGTCGGTTCGGGTCTCTTTCAGAGATGTTTGAGTCAACAACTGCTCCAGCGGTATTTGCGATGGGGTTGAACTTGGTCGAACTGGAGAAAGACCGGGAATTAACGAGCGCCCAGCCCGCCCTGATGGAGCGCTCGAACGCCGTATTTTCCGGGCACTACAGTAAAGCATTTGCGGCCCGCGACCAGATCGCGCTGATGCGCCATGGCGTTAAGGTCGCGCCCGCTGATGCACCAAATTTTCCTTTTGAGTTGCCGCACGGTGTTTATCTTGTTCACCTCAAGTATGCCAACCGTGCCGCATTGATTAAAGCCAACCGGCACCGCGAGGAAGTGGCCTCCGGACCTGAGAGAGGTCTGCCTGGGGACGCTTGGAAACAGGCAGGTGAGGAGGCAAAGCAGTTCTATGTGGAGACCCTGACAAGACCAATCTTCAATTGGCATCGAGCAGTCGAAAAGGTTCACAGAAAGATTGGCAGAAGACCCGCTGGCGCCTATTCAAAGACGGGGTGATCAAAGCCCGCTCTTTGCAGTTCCCGTTTCGAACAATTCTGCCGGATTGGTTCAAGACCGCGTAGAAATTGCGACTGATTATTGGGCTATTTCCGCGAGATTCAGATATCTTTCTCGCCGAACGGACTTTCGCCTTCACGTCGTGCTGGGCCTATGTGCTCTTGCCCACGTGCCCGAGACAACGCGATTTGCTTCTGGCGTTCACGAAATCGGTTCTTGTCAGACTCAGATGTCTCGTCCACGCAGTGGTGGCACGATACTCCCGGCTCATGTTCGGAACGCGCAGTATCGTCGGGCAGGATCGGGCGACGGCAGGCGTGACACAGCAGGTGGGGCCCCTCAACCAGTCCGTGCCCCACCGATACCCGGCTATCAAAAACAAAGCACTCTCCTTGCCAGGTACTTTCGTCAGCAGGCACGTCCTCGAGGTATTTCAGGATGCCGCCATGCAGATGAAACACATCCTCAACCCCCTGCCCAAGAAGGTAATTGGTTGATTTTTCGCATCGAATGCCGCCGGTGCAGAACATCGCTATACGTTTGTTGTGAAACCGGTGTTTGTTGTTCTCCCACCACTCCGGGAAGGCCCCGAACGACTTGGTCTCCGGGTCGACCGCGCCATCAAATGTGCCGATTGCCACTTCGTAGTCGTTGCGCGTGTCAATGACGGCCACATCGGCGTTTTGGATCAACTCATTCCAATCCGCTGGCTCGACATAATGGCCAACACGTGCACGCGGATCGACGTCAGGCTGGCCCATCGTCACGATCTCACGTTTTAACCGGACTTTCATGCGATTGAAGGGCGCAGTCGAGGACCTGCTCTCCTTCCACTCGAGCGCGGAACAACCGGGCAGGTCTCGGATATGGGCGAGCACTGCATCAATGCCAGCGCGTGGCCCGGCAATTGTTCCATTGATGCCCTCGCGGGCCAATAGAAGCGTTCCCTGAACTCCATTGGCGCAGCACATCTGCGCAAGAGGCCCCTTGATCGCAGTGGGGTCTTCAAGCCGTGTGAAGTGGTAGAGTGCAGCAATAGTATACATGAACGGCGAAATACGCGTTCTTTGGGACATTTTGCAAGAGGTTCTGCGGTCAAATTCCATCTTACATGGCGGCGCGACACTCCGTAGGGTGGAATTCGAGAACCAGCCTCGCGAGGAAACCATGCGTGCCTTGATTGTGATCGATGTCCAGAATGACTTTTGCCCAGGCGGCGCGCTGGCTGTGCCCGACGGTGCTGCAATTGTCCCGGGGATTAACGCGGTGATGTCAGACTTTGACGCGGTTATTCTAACGCAAGACTGGCATCCCGCGAGCCATTCCTCTTTCGCCTCGTCTCATACCGGCAAGGCTCCCTACGAGGTCATTGATATGCCTTATGGTCCCCAAGTGCTCTGGCCTGACCATTGCGTTCAGGGCACCGGCGGGGCGGCGTTCCACCCTGATCTCAACCTGACTTGCGCCGATCTTATCATCCGCAAAGGCTACAATCCGGCAATAGACAGCTATTCCGCCTTGTTTGAGAATGACCACAAAACGCCAACAGGTCTGGAGGGTTATTTGCGCTGTCGGGGTATTACCCAGCTGAGTTTGGTTGGATTGGCGCTCGATTTCTGCGTGAACTTTTCGGCGGTGGATGCAGCAACTGCGGGCTTTGATGTTACTGTGGATGTCTCGCTGTGTCGCGCGATTGATTTGAACGGATCGCTGGCAACGGCAGTTGACGGCATGAAACAGGCAGGTGTGGTTGGGGTGTGACATTTGGGTGGCAAAATCTGAAATCCTGCCATCCACCGGCGCTTTGAAACCCGCATCTCTTCTCAGCGCAACTGCCCTGGCACTTTGAACTGTGCCGGGCCGACATGACGCTCCGATCCTCTGTTGTCAGCGTCTGTGGGCTTGAAAAACCGTGCATGAAAAGGTACCTTGGGAGAGGATATTTTTCCGGGAGCTGTTGGCTAAGCGCTGACCAGATCCGGCTGCGACATTGAACCAAAGGGATATTTAGCCGTGGGCCTGCCTGTTATTGACAAAAACATGAGCGCCGATGATCTGGACAAGATGGCGGCCAATGCCAGGCATGCGTCAAGCTTTCTGAAGGCTATCAGCCATGAAGGTCGACTGATGATCCTGTGTCATCTTGCCTCGGGTGAGAAATCAGTAACGCAACTCGAAGCCCTTCTGTCGGCGCGTCAGGCGGCGGTCTCTCAGCAATTATCGCGCCTTCGGCGAGAGGGTCTGGTGACGCCCCGGCGCGACGGTAAAACCATCTACTATAGCCTGGCCGATGCCCGACCAAAGAAAATCATGGAAGTCGTCTACGATCTGTTCTGCAAGCAAGGGTGACCGCTGTGCAGGGTGTGATCGAGGCGGCGTTTAACTCCCATCTGGTGTCTTCATTCCGTCGGGTTCAGCGGCGGCAGATCAGGCCTCTTATTCCGGTGTAATTGCTGCCAAACGCCTATCCGCCACCACGTCAGCGCGCGGCTTGCTGCGCTCCACAGTTTGGTTTTTTCCTGACTTGTATGGTTGTGATCATCATATAAGGATGCAGTAAGCGATAGCACCGCGTTTTCCAGCTCATCGTCTCCATCGGATGGCGCCAATGCACCACGAGCGGTCAATAGGTCGATGCCGTTGAAAAACCCCGACAGGTCCTGATTTGAAATAGCCGTCTTGGCCTGGCGGTAAGCAAAATAACGGCTGCTGAGATAGCAGCCCTGCAGGTTGGCAAGAACCAATTTCAGCCTCGGCAAAACAAAGCGCTTAATGAGCCACGTAGCCAAAAGAAGAATGAGTCCCACGGCCAGCACTCTTTTGACAATACCAGCGTCGATTGCAGTCTCATGTTCGATCGCGGTTATTTCAAAACTCTGGCCGGCCAATGTGATAGTTTCGATCTTGTTTGTCTCCAGATTGAACCACTTAACCTCCACGTCAGGCAGGATTACACTGCCCCCGGACAGTGCAATATAAGTTGCTTGCTCATCTCGTGATCCGGCTAAAACTCCCCGCTCAAGCGATTCAACAACCTTCGGATCCTGCAAATAGGGTTTGACAATTTCCGGCACTGCCAGGTCCAGCAACGGCGGAATGAACAATGGCGATGTGCCCTCGATGTCAACGCGAATTTTCCGCGCAATCGCGTCACCGACGGCAAGCGCCGGTTCATTGGCCTCGATTGTCTGGCTAGCCGAAACATTATTGGCAAGAATAAGAGGGTCCAGCCCGCGCGCGCCCTCAGGTATCACTGCAACGACTTTAATCGCCGGTATTTTGTTAGTGACTGTGTTCGGCTCATTTGTTTCAGGATCTGCGTAAACCACGATCATGTCCTGGCTGGGCACTGTGATCACGCCCTCTTGCATCGGATACAAACGATAAGAACGTACGATACCGGACCAGGATTCACCGTTGATCTGTTCGCTTGTGGGCGATGTCGAACGTTCTGGCAGTCGCACAGTCAATTGCGGCGCTTCAAAACTCGGCCAGACCGGAGGTTTTGGCATGAAGGTTGGCACCAGCACTTTGACACGCACGATAGCAGGTTGCCCCACAATTGTTTGCGCGTCGTCGTATTCGACTGAAATCTGCGGTGCTTGCGCCAAAGCGGGCATCGTGCCTGCGCAAAACAGGGAAATGCCAATCAGGGAGAGTATAACACGCATCAATTCTCCTCCCTCGAAACTTCGAGACGGAACCTCGAGTGCAGAAAGTCAGAGACATCCGTGTCGACGGATTGCATCCACTGTTCTGTCGTGAACACAACAGGCGCCTCGTCCGAACGTTCAATCTGGGTTTCTGTCCCCAGTCCGCTCTCATTATCAAACACCACGTCATCAGCCCCGATTCCAGCTTCCTCGCTGGTATCTGATTGTGACTGTGCGCTTTCGACAGAGGCGACAATGGCCTGTGCTACGGCAAGGTTTTCCTTGGCCGCTTCAAATTCAGGATCGCGTTTCAGGGCCTTTTCAAAGGCCCGCACACCTTCGCGGTATTCCCGGTTGCGCAAACGCGCCATGCCTTCGCCCAACGCCCCTTGCGCGGTTTCAATATGAGCGTAATGCTGCCAACCATCGCGAT
>RCNF010001029.1_pt1 | contig 14637 bp, 13 predicted proteins | sample 2041311 | NCBI WGS metagenome assembly RCNF01 (sample SAMN09708228, study PRJNA481090) | Marine sediment metagenome, whole genome shotgun sequencing project. | biome: marine sediment; feature: ocean; material: sediment; isolation source: Sewage treatment plant 2 marine sediment (STP2) ... | reverse complement strand
GATCCATTAAAACAGCCTTGATCGGACGAATGGTTTCATTACAGCATTTGTGAAAGTAGGAAATATTTAGCTTTTTTGACAGAGGTTCTGAGCCCAACTGGTTTAATTTTTGGCAGGTTGTTAATTTTGTAACCAACTCCATTTTTCCCAAACATCGAATGTCTTCAAACACCAAAAGCTTTTTTTCCCCCAAGGAAAACCAAATCCGATGATATTTTCCCGGGGATGGCAAATGATTTGTTAGGATAAATTTTCCGGTCATCCTCAAATGTGCTAACAGATACAACTCAGGCGTCAAATGAAAAATCAAGTATTTTGCACGGCGTGTCAAATCTACAATTTTTCTGGATTCAACAGATTTAATGAATTCCGTTGGTTTAAGGGGTAGAATCGGAAGAGATCTAAAGATGTTTATTTTACGAATTGTCTTTCCAACAACATGAGGTTTTAACCCTCTAACTAAGGTTTCGACTTCCGGTAGTTCAGGCACAAATAGAATCCTTAACTAATGGTTTTTTAAAATTATCGCTATAATGAACAATGTGGGAGTGATTCCCCAAGTCCATAAATCAATTGGATTTATTTTTTTAATCATTTTCTTCCACTTTAAAAAGCACTGAAGCTTCTCATTCTCCGATTATCTTTACCAGTACCCTTTTTCGTCTTCTGCCGTCAAATTCACCGTAAAATATCCTCTCCCAGGTTCCGAAATCGAGCCGACCATCCGTCACAGCCACAACGACTTCACGACCCATTATTTGCCTTTTCATATGTGCATCTGCATTATCTTCCCCTACATTGTGCCGGTACGAAGATACCGGTTCATGGGGAGCCAGTTTTTCAAGCCATATATCATAGTCGTGATGGAGACCCGATTCATTGTCGTTGATAAAAACAGATGCAGTGATGTGCATGGCATTTCCAACCAATAACACTTTAAAACATTTTCAAATACTTGGAAATATACGAAATTTATGTTGCCATCTTCAGCAGTCCAATGAGTCTTTTTTAGTTCGTTTCTAAAAACCACTACACGGCAACTTACGATTTATCAAAAATTTGAATTTCCGTCTCGGCTAAATAATAAACAATACCAAAGCTATTTACAACTAATTTCGATTGAATGGTTAATGCTACATGATGCAAGGTTACATGAATTGGGATATCTCAGGTTTCTCCGATGTTTGGATAGTCTCAATAAATCACCACCTGACGCCACACAGTGATAAAGTCAAAACACATAAGTTTTAAAAGTGAGGTTGCTGGAAAGTTGAATGGTTTCAAAGTGCAGCATGACGCCTATATTCTCATCTCTTATTAATGCGTATAGATGCTATGATCCACCCGGATGCATATAAAATTACTGATTGCTGGCAGACTAGAATTCAACAACAGTCGCTATTTGATTGTTTTGCTCTTCTTTTGTTTTCCTAAAGAGAGAAACTTTCCCTCCATGCCCTTTAAATTCTTTTGAGTACCTCCTTCTTTTCTCATTGCTTGACTTTTCGGGTTGCGATAGATTATATCATTTGACGTCTCAACAATTTTAGGCCAATTCAATTTGGACGCGAGAGTTTTCGCGCACATTGTGTTCTGGATGTATAATTAATTTAGTTCGGTATCATTCATTCAACCTTCCTTTTCAATCAGATACAGAGAGCGTTATTAGCCTCAATACTATTACCGCGTCTGCATTTGGTTTGAGTTCCCAGAAGAACTTATTTAAACCATGAGTTGCCAATGAAAAAACCTACCAGCCATAACAAGAATGCGAATTCCAAAGATTCTATAAGGACTCTTTCAGACTGGAGTTCCAAAATATCACCTCACGTCGACAATCTTTTCAATGTCCCGCTCGATTTTTTTGAATTACTGGATGAGATTGCCATCGGGGTTGTAATTCTGGATATGAATCGCAAGATTGTTGTTATGAATCAAACTCTAAAAGCCCTTACCGGATTCAACCAGAAGGAGTTTTTTGGTGTTTCTTGCGCTCATATCTTACGAAGCGATATTTGCCTTAAAAACTGTCCGGCATTAAATATTAATGAAAAATCCGAACCCAAATTTATTGAAGGCAACTTCATCAATAAAGACCGCCAGTTAATACCCATCCGTATCACCTCAGCGACCTTAAAGAGCGTTAATGACAAAATGGTTGGATTTCTTGAAACCGTTGAAGATATCAGCCTTTTTAAGAAACTCGATGAAACAGCGAGCCATGCCTACAACTTCAACAATATTATCGGCCGAAGTCCGGAAATGGAAAAAATATTTCATATTATTCCATCCTTGGCTCAAAGCGACTCCTCAGTTCTGATCACCGGAGAAACAGGTACCGGCAAGGATATGGTGGCTGAAACGATCCACTATGCGTCAAACCGAGCCAAAGGCCCTTTTGTTAAGATCAATTGCGCTGCTCTACCGTCAACTCTTTTGGAATCTGAATTGTTCGGACATCGTAAAGGAGCTTTTACCGGAGCCTCAGAGAACAAACCAGGGAGAATTCAACTGGCGCAAAATGGTACGCTTTATTTGACCGAAATCGGTGATCTCCCACTGTCGCTTCAGGTCAAACTCCTCACTTTTCTGGATGACAAAGAGGTCTTCCCTTTAGGCGGTATCAAAGGATTTACCGCCGATGTACGAATTGTCGCGGCTACTCATCGCAATCTCGAAAAAAGGGTCAGTACCAATGAATTTCGAAAGGATCTTTTATTCAGACTTAACGTAATCCGGCTGCATCTCCCCCCCTTGCGTGATCGACAGGGTGATATTCAGCTGTTACTGGATCATTTTTTTAACATCCTTTCAACACAGATGAATAAAAAAATGAGTGGGCTGTCGCGTAAAGCGTTAAAAATATTGCTGACTTATAATTATCCTGGAAACGTCAGGGAGCTGAGAAATATTGTTGAATATGCTGTAAATATCTGTAAGGATCGATACATTAAACCCAAACACCTCCCCTCATACTTGCTGGAATCAAACCCAATAGATATGACAACCAGTGCGCAAGAGACTGTCTCCTATAAGCCCAAGAGCGATGGCTTTATTTATCCGGATCCCCATCAACAATGGCCAGACATTGAAAAGCGAATGATTATGGAGGCGCTGATCAAAGCAGGAGGTCGCAAAAGCAAGACCGCGGTTGCATTAGGTTGGGCCAGAAGCACGCTGTGGCGTAAAATGAAACAGTATGGTATTCAATCATGATGTCCGAAAAAATTCTTATTCCTTTATATGAAAATACTGTGGCTCCGCGATTTGATTTGGCCACGGAGGTTCTAATCGCTATAGGTTATGGAAAAACCGGTTCGGTGAATAAAAAAATAGTGGTTCTTCCCCGGGCGTCGGCAGACCAACTATGCCACCTGATCATCACTGAAGGAATACAGCTCGTTATCTGCAGTGGCATCGAGGATGATTACTATCAGTATCTTATTTGGAAAAGGATTGAAGTAATTGATTCGGTTATCGGGTCAAGTAAATCAGCACTGAAGCGCTATTTTGAAGGTACGCTCAAGCCCGGTGATATTTTATAACAACTCCCAATTCAAGCACAAATAGAAATGATTAAAGAATCCAAAACCCATAACTCGTGCTGCTGTTTGCATAACAAGTCGCAAACCTCTTTTTATTAATGACCGGGATGTCAATTTGTGGTTGAAAGTTAAAAACACGAAGGTAAATGTTTCATAATGTATCATTATGTAGTATTTTATTTGATTTAAATTGTTTCATTTTGATTTATTCTTGCATCTCCACCCTGCCAAATATGCCATAATAATTTGATATCATACAATAAATTCTTTTTGGCACATTCCTTGCTATCAATTAATACTTCTATTTCAAAAAAAGGCGAATAGAACAATCCGTATCCATACATTGATCATTAAAGCAGAAAATCATTTTCGCAAAAATCTATACCCGTGATACAGCCAGAGGGATTTACAGTTGATAAAGTTACCCAAAAGGATGATGTCGCGTCTATCGTTGTCAAAAAGAAAATCAATGTTGTGCTGCTATGATTGGATGGTCTGAGTATGGAAGGGTTGGCACTGGTCCGGCCGATCAATAATGTTAGCCCCAAAATTGAAATTTTCACTATAAACGATTTCAATTATATGGATCTTTCCATTGAAGGAATGGCCCTGGGTATTTTTGATGATTTCCTGATTCCTTTAGATATCGATTCGATGACTAAACGTATCCTTGAAGCGGCACGCAGATAGATTAAAAGGGGAAGCATTGGTTCGGATCAATAACAGAGCGCCCTGTAATTGACGCATCGGATATGGATATTGGTTAAAAACCATTTGAATTAATGGGGGATACGATATGAGGAAGGTAATTGTAAAAGAGTTGATGATTTCGATCGATGAGTATGCAATGGTACCAGAAGGGGCTACCATGTACGAAGCGATTCTTGCACTGGAAAAAGCTCAAAAGGCATTTGAGCCATCAAAACACAAACACCGCGCTATATTGGTACTTGATGGGGATAAAAATGTTATGGGTAAAGTCTCCATGTTTGACATCCTAATCGCACTTGAGCCGAACTATGAAAAAATGGATGATATCGGAGGGTATAGTCAGGAATTCATAAAGTCTATGCTCAACGATAGTATTCTTTGGAATGAGCCTTTGGAGTTAATTTGCGATCGAGCACCTAATCTGAAAGTGAATGATTTTATGGAAGTGCTCTCTGATGGTGTGTATATCGGCGAAAATGAAACACTGGGTAAAGCAATTCACCAACTGGTTGTGTGTCGTTATCATTCTTTGCTTGTAACCAGAGGTAAAAAGGTAGTGGGAGTTTTAAGGCTATCTGATGTATTCACACAAATTTGCGATAAGATAAAAACCAAAGCCTGTAAACGCTGAATCTGTATTGCTTTGGAAATTAGACGAGAGTTGATGACGCAGAAATTTTAACGATACATAGTAGGAGGATTAATGGACACGCATGGGGAAAAAACCGGAATATTCGCCAAAAAAGAACTGTGGATCGGTATTGGTGTTGGTATTTTTATATTGATCGCCTTTATTTTGCCAACGCCCCAGTCTCTTATCGAGATCATGGAAAAATACGGATATGTGGACAAGATGATAGACTGGGAAGTTGCTAATAACATTAAGGAAGCTTCCGATAAAACGATGATCGTACTGGGGATTGTTCCCATGGCGGTCATTTTTTTTGCCGTCGAGGCCCTCCCGATCGGGGCAACGGGCATCCTGATGCCTCTCATGGCCTACTTTTTCGGGCTTCTCCCTTTCAATATGATTGGAAAAACCTTTGCCGGTGATGCACCGTTGTTTATGCTGGGCGTTTTTGCCCTGGGAGCTACGGTAGTGGAGGTCGGATTCCATAAACGATTGGCTGTCTGGCTGCTGGGATGGACCAAAGGTTTCTGGGTTCCCATGATCGTCCTGTGCCTAAGTATGTCTACCGTAGGTTCGTTTATGTCGGCTCCTGCTATGTGTTCTTTTATGGTGCCGGTGATAATGGCTGTCTACTATGGATCAGTGAAAGCCAGCAGCCCTGAGGGGGAGGTGGTTCACGATCCGGCTCTGGTCAAATTTCTGCTTTTTTCCCTTTGTTTTGCCCTGAATATGGGCGGGCCTGGAACCCCTTCTGCCGGTGGACGCAATGTGATCATGATGGGATTTTTTACCGAATATGGAATCCCGATTTCCTATTCCGGCTGGATGAAATACGGGTGGCCACTGGTGCCGCTTGGCAGTGTCATGCTTTTGCTCTATATGGCAACTTTTTTTAGCAAGAAAATCAAAACCCGTGATCTGACCCCCGGGCTGGAATATATCAAAGAAGAGACGCGCAAAATGGGAAAAATGAGTTATGCTCAATATGTCACTGCCGGATCACTTCTCCTCATTGTGGCCCTCTGGATATTTGGCGGAGAAGCAACGGGATTAGGCGGTCCGGCGCTTCTGGCTCTTGTCATACCGGTTTTGTTCAAGACCGTAAATTTTGAAGATATAATTAACCGTATATCCTTTAACGCATGGTTCATGTACTGCGGGGCTTTGACCCTGGGTGCCCTTCTTAAGGAAAGTGGTGGTGCCCTGTGGCTGGCGACAACCTTTTTGGACGGGCTATCACACGTTGGCATGGATAAAGGTTACGGGTTGTGGGTCGGCATGTCCGCTTTCTCCGGTCTTGTTACCAACTTTATGTCTGATGCCGCCACCGTTGCCCTGATCGGGCCGATTGTCGTCCCCATGGGGATTATGACTCAAGTTGCCGGGGAGCCTTGGGCCATCGGCATGGCCGTGGCACTGGCATCTTCTTATGCCCATTTTCTTATCGTGGGTTCACCCGCCAATGCGCTTACATTTGCTCTGGGAATTTATCCCGATACAAACAAGCGGGCACTTGAAGCGATTGATTTTGTGAAGTATGGTTTTGGATTTTTTGTGTTATCCATGCTGTTGCTTTGGATCGTCGGATTTCTAGTTATTTATCCAATCGTTGGATTTCCGGAGGGAATTCTCGAACAGGCAACTCAAGTATTGCAAAGCACTGCCAGGTAGACTCAAATTGTTTGAATGAAAGCGGCCTAGAGTAATCGAATGAATACGAAAGTACCTTCTACCTGGGCAGACCGTCAACTATTTCGAAAACCGTTTAATTATGAAGTACAAAACGTAAACACACAAGTATCAAAGAGCAGCGGGAAGGAGGATCAGCAATGAAAGCGCCATTCATTATGTTGGTGGATGATGAAGTTCCCTTTGTGGAAACAATGGCCAAACGGCTGGGAAAAAGAAACATTAAAACAATTACCGCCTTCAGCGGTGAGGAGGGCCTGGAAAAACTCAAAACGAATCAAAACCTTGATGTTATTATCCTGGATGTTAAAATGCCCGGAATGGATGGAATAGAAACACTGAAGGAATTAAAAACGGCATCTCCCCTGACAGAGGTTATTATGTTGAGCGGAAAAGCCACCATAGACTCGGCTATTAATGCCATGAAACTGGGGGCTTATGATTTCCTCAAGAAGCCGTGTGATATTGAAGAACTTGTCAACAAAGTAGAGGAGGTTTCTAAAAAGAAACAGATTCATGAACAAAAAATGTCTGATTGGAAATTCTTCATGGAGATCTCCACCTTAAAAGAATTAATGGTTCCGCTTGCAGAATATGCCACTGTTTCCGAAGATGCCAACATATTTGAAGCAATCCAAGCTTTAGAGGATTCTCAGAAAGCCTCTGATCCAAAACGTGGCCGCCACAGAGCAGTTCTGGTGCTTGACAAAGAAAATCAGGTAATAGGTAAACTTAGTCAGCATGATATCATACAAGCTTTAGAGCCCGACTATAAAAAAATTAAGGAGCGCAAAAAGGGCGCCCTGGATCAGCTCGGATTCGACCGGAAATTCATGGAGTCTGTCTCGCTGCAATACAACATGTGGGATAAACCCTTCGAGAATATATACAAAAAAGCGCTTGAACAAAAAGTTAAATCCTTCATGTATAAACCCACAGAGGGGGAATACATTCAAATATCGGCATCCATAGATGAGACCATTCACCAATTGATCATCGGCAAACATCATTCCCTGTTGGTAGTGAATGACGAATACATCGTGGGGATCGTGCGTCTGGCAGACGTTTTTGAACTTATTCGCCTTCGCATGAAAACCATATAACCGGCAATGCTGTATTAAAGCCTTTGAACGAGTAATGAAGGTTGCGAATATGAATGAACAATTTTCTTCAAAAAGTCGATCCTTTAATTTCACCTTCAAGTCTTTGCTCTCGGATGAACATGCCATTACTGCCATATTGGGTATTATAGTGGGGGTGGCAGGTGGTTTTGGCGCTGTCGGGTTTCGCTACCTTATAAACTTTTTCCAGGCTATTTCATATGGGTCGGCGGACGAATTGCTTGGTGTGGTTGTATCGATTCCATGGTATTACAGAATTGCAATCCCCGCCCTCGGCGGGCTGATTGTGGGTCCCGTAGTTTATTTTTTCGCCAGAGAAGCCAAGGGGCACGGCGTTCCTGAAGTCATGTATTCCGTTGCCCTCCAAAGGGGGATCATAAGAAAACGGATCGTTGCTATCAAGGCACTGGTATCTGCTGTTTGTATCGGAACCGGCGGCTCGGTTGGAAGAGAGGGCCCCATCGTTCAAATCGGCTCCGCAGTCGGATCGACCCTGGGGCAACTATTTAAGGTATCAGGCAGTCGAATGAGGACTATGGTGGGTTGCGGCGCTGCGGCCGGAATTGCAGCCACTTTCAATGCCCCCATTGCCGGTTCCATTTTTGCTATTGAAATCATTCTGGGTGAATTTGAAATTGCCAGCTTCAGTCCCATCGTTATCTCCGCTGTTTCGGCCACGGCTATTTCACGCCATTTCCTCGGGGATATCCCTGCGTTTATTATCCCTACCTATATCCTTCACAGCCCCTTGGAATTTCCCCTGTATGCTATTTTGGGTGTCTTTTGCGCCCTGGTTGCCGTTGCTTTTACTTTATTTCTCTACCGTGCAGAAGATGCATGGGATTCGATTAAGTTTCCCGAATATCTCAAGGCAGCCTTAGGGGGCTTGATGATGGGAACGATGGGTCTTGTGTTTCCTCAGGTTTTAGGTGTAGGTTACGGCGCTATTGATCTGGCGCTTATGGTAAAGCTGTCCTGGTGGTTCATGGCTCTTCTGGCGCTCTTTAAAATTCTGGCCACATCCATTACGATCGGATCTGGAGGTTCCGGTGGTATTTTTGCGCCTTCACTTTTTATGGGTGCTATGGCGGGAGGCGCTTTTGGAGCGGTCGCTCATCATTTCTTTCCTTCAGTGGCGGTTTCCGCCGGAGCTTATGCTGTCGTCGGCATGGGAGCGGTCGTGGCCGCTACCACTCACGGGCCCTTACAAGCGATTTTGATAATTTTTGAGATGACTAGTGATTACAAAATAATTCTTCCATTGATGATTACTTGCATTATCAGTTGTCTGGTTGCAAGAAAGCTATGCGGTGAATCGATCTATACCTTTAAATTAATCAGAAGGGGAATAAACATCAAAGGAGGTAAAGAAGTCAATATATTAAATTCAATGTATGTAAAAAATGTGATGTATCATACTGTTGAAATCATACCTGAGACTATGGACCTGCAAGAGTTTGCGGAAACACTGCCTAAAGCCAGGACTAACAATTTCGTAGTTGTGAATGATAAAGAGGAAATGACAGGTATAGTCACATATCTGGACTATTATGACAATTTAGCCAATGGAAAGTTAGATGATCACACGACGGTAAAAGATATCATGGCCACGGATGTGGTTACCGTAACAATAGAAGATAATCTTGGCACGGCCATGGCAAAAATCACCGCAGGGGATTATGCTATCCTTCCAGTTGTATCAGCACATGATTCCTTGAAAATGTTAGGTGTTCTGACACGCAGGGATATTCTGGAAGCTTATGATCAGGCTGTGATAAAGAAAGCGATTAAGTAAGCTCGAGCATTCTTAATTTACGAATAAAGTTTTTTACGCAAATATGTTATCATAACGCGTTTTCAAAAGCATCATTATAGTGTAAATCAAAGTTGAAATTGGAATTGATAATTCTAATTATTAAGGTTAAGATATAGTAAAGCACTAGGAGGGGTCATAACCATGACATCGCCATTTATAATGTTGGTGGATGATGAAGCTGCCTTTGTGGAAACCATGACCAAGCGTCTGGCTACAAGGAACATAGAGACAATTACGGCCCTCAGCGGTGAAGAGGGCCTGGAAAAACTCAAATCAAACCAAAACCTTGATGTTATTATTCTGGACATCAAGATGCCGGGAATAGACGGGATGGAGACCTTGAAAAAAATTAAGAAGGTATCTCCCCTGACAGAGGTTATTATGTTGACCGGACATGCTTCAATTCAACTAGCCATTGATGGGATGAAGCTGGGAGCGCATGATTTTTTAATGAAACCGTGTGAGATTGAAGAACTTGTTACCAAAGTGAAAGAGGCCACCAAAAAGAAAAGAACTCATGAAGAAAAGGTAAAGATTGCCTTGAAACAGGAAACCTTGTCAAAGTATGGATCATTCTATTACACATAAATTCTGTTTTAAATTCAACGGCTTTTTAAATTAAATCGAAGCATAAACGGAAAAAAGTGCGGGCTATTGAATCACAAAGAATGCCATACTGTCAATTATTTCGGGAAATATTCAAGTCTGAAGTTTTGGACACAAACACGAAAGCATTGGAGAACGGAATCAAAGAGGGATAGTTATGATAAAACCATTTATTATGTTAGTGGATGATGAAGTTCCTTTTGTGGAAACCATGACCAAGCGTCTGGCTACAAGGAACGTGGAGACAATTGTTGCCTTCAGCGGTGAAGAGGGCCTGGAAAAACTCAAAATGAATCAAAACCTTGATGTTATTATTCTGGACATTAAGATGCCTGGAATAGACGGGATAGAGACCTTGAAAAAAATTAAGAAGGTATCTCCCCTGACAGAAGTCATTCTGCTCACAGGCCACGCCACAATAGAGTTGGGTATTGATGGTATGAAAATTGGAGCTTTTGATTTTCTGACGAAGCCGTCTGATATTGAAGAACTTGTTAGTAAAGTGAAGGCGGCCACCAAAAAGAAGAGGGAGCAGGAAGAAAGGATAAAGGATGCTGAACGTAGCAAACTCTTGTTAAAATTCGAATCATAATTTTAAAAACCTGCCTTGAGATTTCAAGGCCAGACCCTTTGAACACGAGTATTTGCTTGAAATGGTCCAACACAAGTTATACGAATTATTACAACAATAGCAATAAAAGCGAATTTTACGGTGCCTTTAGATTCAGTTCTGGCAATCATAAGACCGAACACCCGCCATACTTTGGCTACTATATTACCAGAGCAAAATGGACAGCCAAATTACATTATTTCATTTCTCCATCAACATAAACTGTTGATTACTATTTCATAGACAATCTATAGTGTATGCATTATAAAGTTTTTAAAAAATTGTTATGATAAAAGATAGAAAATTCAACAAACTGTATACCAAAAGATTTACCAGAAACATGGTGTTGATTGTGATCATTATATCATTTATACCCATGCTCCTGGTCAATGGTTTGGTTCTGCATCAATTCAGCAGTTCCTACAATGAGAAACTATATGCTCATTTGAAAGAGACAGTTCACAGGCATGCTCAAGACATCGATAGCTTTTTGAATGAAAGGCTAAATAATCTTCAGTTTCTGTTGGATTCCTGCGATTGTGTGGATTTTTTTGATGAATCCGTTCTTCAGGAGAAACTGTTCCAACTTCAACAGAAATATAACGGTGTATTTGAAGACTTGGGAGTTATCAATGAAGAGGGTGTGCAGGAGGCCTATGCCGGGCGGTTCAAATTGGATAAAGCACAGTACTCGAAGGCGAAATGGTTTAATGAAGCCTTCAAGAAGCCGTATTATATCAGTGATGTTTTCCTAGGCATTCGTTCAAAACCACATTTCATTGTGTCTGTGAAACGAACCTACCCAAAAGGGTATTTTCTATTAAGGGCCACCATCAACTTTGAAGCCTTCAACTCGCTTGCAGAAAACCTTCGTATCGGCAAAACCGGATTTGCCTTTATTCTGAACAAGGAAGGAGATTTTCAGACAAAACCTCATTACGACATGTTGCCAAGCAATATATCTTATATGGACTTTATCAGTGCAGGCAAAAAAGCAAAGCACGGGATATTTATTGGTGAGCTTACGAACCCCCCAGACGGGAAGAAAATCATATATCTTGCAGCTCTTCTTAAAAATGATGATTGGATACTGGTGTATCAGCAAGAAAAGGAAGAAGCCTTTTCGGACGTGATACGCACTCAAATTGTTGCAGCATTGATTCTTCTGATTGGAGCGCTGCTCATAGTAATTATGCTTTCGCTATTATTCCACAAATCGATCAGCTTTATTGCAGAAGCGGAGCGGGAAAAGGAGCTGATGAATCAGCAGATTATCGAAGCTGGGAAACTAGCATCTGTGGGCCAGTTGGCGGCTGGAACCGCTCATGAGATAAACAATCCGGTTGCCATTATGGTTCAAGAAGCTGGATGGATAGAGGATTTACTGCAGGAAGAAGAATTAGAAAATGGAATAAATCTGCAAGAAATCAAACGCGCGTTAAAACAGATTGACTCACAAGGTAAACGCTGTAAGGAAATTACCCATAAACTGTTGAGTTTTGCCAGAAAAACAGACAAGCGAATGCAGAGCGTCCAGATAAACGAAATGGTTGAAGAAGTCGTGGCAATTTCCTACAAGAGAGCTTACACTGGAATCTCAATAAATTCAAATCTGGACAAAACAATACCTCCCATCCACGGATCTCAAACCGAAATACAACAGATTCTCTTTAATCTCATTAATAATTCGATTGATGCTTTGGAAAAAGATGGTGGTAAAATCGATGTCACAACCCGATTGAAAGATAGGCATATTTTGGTTGTTGTGGAAGATAACGGCCCAGGCATTCCGCAAGCCAACCTTGACCGAATATTCGACCCGTTTTTCACCACGAAACCGGTGGGGAAGGGAAACGGTCTGGGCCTATCCATCTGTTTTGGAATTATAAAAAGAATGGGTGGTGAAATCGATGTACACAGCACTGTCGATACGGGAACCCGGTTTGAGGTCCAGTTTCCCCTGAAAAATCAGAAGTTCTTAAAAACGAAAGATCTCTCAGCAGAGACATCGAAGGGTTCGGGAGAATGATGATGTCCGAAAACGCTGATAAAAAGAAGATCAAGCTTCTTCTTGTGGATGATGAAAAAAGCTTCGTCGAGGTGCTTCTTAAAAGATTGAGCAGAAGAAACATTGATGTCACAACGGCTCTCAGTGGAGCGGAAGGCATTCAGGCGCTTCGAAAAGTGGATTTTGATGTGGCTGTATTAGATTTAAAAATGAAAGATATGGACGGCTTGGAAGTTCTTAAAATATTTAAGAAAATGTATTCTAAAATGGAAGTAATCATCCTAACCGGCCATGGAACAGAACAGGCAGTACGAGAAGGAATGAAATCTGGGGCTTTAGCCTACCTTTCAAAACCTTGTGATTTTAAAGAACTGCTCTCTACGATTAAAAAAGCCATTTCTGTTTGAAGGTCAAAGGATATTGAAAAAATCAATTGTGCTTCACCAATTGTAAATAGCGGAATGATTTCAGAAGATAATAGATACGATATTGCACTTATTATTGATAAAGTTCAAAAAGACGATGGCTGCATACCAGGATGATAATATATGCATCAAAAGTAAAGGGGGTCAGATCAACTATTGACCCATGATATGTAAGAAAACGAACTTAACTTGACAATTGTGATATCTGTAGTTTTATCAGAGTTGAGATACTCTCAATATGTATCTCCAACATATCTATGGAATTAGGATGTCATCGAAACCTGTGATAACTCTAATTCCTAAATCGACGGTGTTTGAATAATTATTCAAATCTTGATTGCTACCGTGATGGAAATTTCAAGATCGCCGTCCGTATGCTTACCCCACCAATACCAGCAGCGTCCCAATTCATAATCTTAATTTAAAAAGCTTTTTCTAGCACTTCCCAACTATTGCAAAAGGAATTGAATTTAAATGTGATTTTGATGAAACTAAATATGCTTGGTATTTACCAGCATGAGTCCTTCTGTAATTTCGCTTTCTTTCAAACATTGTTCAACCTGTGGTGTGATATGGATAAATGCCCGTCTGGTCGGCACCTCAAAGTACAATTCTTTTCGATAGCTTTTCATTTGATTGCTCCTTTTTCTTATTTTTTAGACACAGATACAGGCAGATACAAGCATTCGCCAAAGGCGGATAAGACAGATCATTTTTTCGTTGCCAGAGCCGATAATTACCGGTTTTGTATTTATGGCAAGCAGTCTAAAATATAACACTTTTGACTGCCCAAAGGGCATACAGTCTTTTCCCGGTCGAGTCCGGCCGGGGAAAAGAATATGTCTGTGTAAGTCTGTGTGTGTTTGTGGCTATAATTTTTTAAGCAACTGATTTGCTGTGGTTAGCATGGGATCCCATACCGGGCCAAATGGCGGAGCATAGGCCATGTCCGACTGGCCAAACGTCTCAACAGTCATATGACCGTGAAGGGCAACAGCCGGTGCATTTATCCTATGGGCAACACCTTCCTTACCTACCATCTCCGTACCGAGGAGACGACCTGTTTTTCTATCGCCAGTCATCCGTAACCAGATGGTGAGTGAACCAGAATGTGCATGGGCACGGGAACGGGTTTTAATCGTAACTTCAACAGGGTCAAATCCTGCTTTTTCTGCCGCTTGTGCATTCAGCCCGGTTCGAGCCACTTCCAGTTCAAAAACTTTGAAAACAGATGTTCCCACAATACCAGGAAGCTGAACATCCTTTCCGCAAACATTGTCAGCAACTGCCCATCCCGCTCGGTTTGCCCTCAAAGCCAGCGGAATCCAGGCCTTTTGTCCGGTAACCATGTGAAAGGCATCTGCACAATCGCCGGCAGCATATATGTTTTCATCCGATGTTTTTAGTCCCCTGTCCACCGCGATCGATTTCTTTATGCCAAGTTCGATTCCTGCTTTTTCAGCCATATCACTGTT
>RCNF010001028.1_pt1 | contig 14639 bp, 12 predicted proteins | sample 2041311 | NCBI WGS metagenome assembly RCNF01 (sample SAMN09708228, study PRJNA481090) | Marine sediment metagenome, whole genome shotgun sequencing project. | biome: marine sediment; feature: ocean; material: sediment; isolation source: Sewage treatment plant 2 marine sediment (STP2) ... | reverse complement strand
CACTCGCCCGGCGGCACGGTCAGAAGCGGACTCTCGATGGTCGGAGGAACGTGGGACGCACAACCCGCGAGCACCACGCTGACCGTCAGTGCGAGAGCCCAAGAGATTTCTCTGGGGAGCTGAGAAATCACCGAACGAGGACCAGTGACAGCCACGGCCAGTATGTGATGACCAAAACGGTCAGCAGGAGAATCGCCAGAAACGGAAGCGTCGCACGATAGAGCAGGACGATCGGTTTGTCGAAGCGGTAGCTGGCAATGAAGAGGTTCATCCCAACGGGAGGTGTGCAGTAGCCGATCTGCATGTTGGCGAGGAAGATCATCCCGAGATGGATTGGATCGATCCCATATCCCGCCGCAATGGGGAGGATCAACGGCACGACGATGACCAACGCCGAAAAGATGTCGAGCATCATCCCCAGCATCAGGAGGAATAGATTGAGGAGGATCAGAAAGCTCAGCTTGGACGAGATGTGAGAGGTGACCCACTCGAAGAGCCTCATCGGCACCTGTTCATCGATCATGTAGTTCGTCGAGGCGAGAGAAACACCCAGAATGATCAGGATCCCACCGACCAGAATCATGGAATCCCGCATCACGCCCGGTAGACGCCGAAGAGGAATGTCCCGGTAGATGAGGACCTCGACGATGAAGACATAGACGACGGTTACGGCCGCTGCTTCCGAGACCGCAAAGAAGCCGCTGTAGACCCCGCCAAGAACGATGATCGGGAGTGGAATCTCCCACATCGATTCGCGCAGCGCTGCCGCGATCTCCCGACGATCGAACGGTTGCCTCGTCCGTCGAGAACGATCGCGGCCGCCCTCGCGAATGCAATAGAGCGAAAGAAGGAAGATCATCAATAGACCGGGAAGGATGCCGGCGACAAAGAGATCGTCTATCGACTGCTCGGCTATGACGCCGTAGAGGATCAGGGGCAGCGAGGGCGCAAAGAGCAGCCCGAGGCTGCCGGAGGTGGTGATGAGACCGAGGTTGAATTGTTCGCGGTAACCCGCAGCTGCGATCGCCGGATACAACAGGGCACCCATCGCGATGATGGTGACGCCAGAGGCCCCGGTAAATGCAGTGAAGAGGGCGCAAACGAACAGCGCCACTACCGCGAGACCTCCCGGCATCCACCCCAGTAACACGTTGGTAACCCTGACCAAGCGCCGCGGGGCTTGACTTTCGCCAAGCAGATAGCCGGCAAAAGTGAAGAGCGGAATGGCGATCAGAACTGGTATCTCGGAAACCCGGAAAATCTCCATCGGTACGACCATCAGGTCGATGTCCGAGCTCGCGAAACCGATCAGTGCGCCGGCCGCGATGATTGCAAACAACGGCGCGCCGAGAATCGCGAGCAACACCAGGGCGATACCAATGAGAATCACAGGACATCCTCTTTGGCGACGCTCATCTTGATATGTTTGATGGCAAAGAGAAGATACCGGAGGGCAATCACACCGAAAGCAACGGGTAGGATCGCCTCGCAGGCCCACACCTGGACGAAAGCGACCGCTGTTCCGCCGGCAGCCCGATCATCGAGTACGAGCCGGAGGGCGCTCCACGCAACCACCGCCGACACGACTGCAGTAAATAGATCGGTGATGATTCGAACACGCGCCTTCCACCGCGACGGCAGGAATCGTGACACCGCATCGACTGAGATTTGTTTGTCGCTCCTCGTCGCAACCATGGCACCGATCATGCCCACCCAGAGCACACCGACGCGCAGCATCGGGTCCGCCCACAAAATAGCTCCGTCAAAGAGGTTACGAAGGACGATCTGGGTGGCTGCGAGTCCTACCATCGCAGCCAGGATCAGCACCAGGAGTGCATCCTCAACCAGTGCCGTCACCCGCAGGAGACGGCTGATAACGGATGGATCGGTCCGCTCCATTCTCAGTCGCCGGTCGCGCCCGCCGGCTGCTGCGATCGGTAATCCTTCACGAGGTCTTCGATCATCGCCATCGTCGTAGGATTGTAATCCCTTTGCGCGACCAGTTTTTTGGTTGCGGCGGCGGCGATCTCGTCCCACTTCGCGCGCGTCTCGTCCGTCGGGTCGACGAACTCTACGCCCTGACTCGCGAGAGCCGCTCTCGCTTCAGCGTTATCACTCCGGCTGGTTGCATTGAGTTCTCGATTCGCCCGGCCCAGAACCTCGCGAACGATCTCCTGATCCTCGGCACTCATTCGATGGAATGCTTTGGTGCTGACGACTGTCGTCCCGCAGACATACGTGATCGGGAGGTCGGTCAAATACTTGGCCTTTGTGAACCACTGCAGGGCAATGGCACCGACGGCCGGGGCCGCGACGGAATCGATGAGTCCCGTCTGCAAACCCGTGAGAACATCCGAGATCGGCAGTGGCACCGGTGACAGCCCTGCGGCCTCGACGATCGCGAGGGAGACCGGGTCGTCCTGCATCATCCAGGCCTTGCGCCCCTTCAGATCATCGAAGGTCCGCGTCGGTTTGGCGGACATCAGGTAGGTAAAGCCGGTCTCGGTCAGACCGAACGACACAAAGCCTTTTGCCTCGAGCCCGTCGATCAGGACCTGGTCCATCTGCTCGCGGACGAAATCTACCTCACCATTCGAGCGGAAGAGCAGCGGCAGGCTGTAAATCTCCATATCCGGATCAATGTCCGCCAGACTTCCGGCGAGAACGACACCACCATGAAGCTGACCAATCCGAATCTTTCGGAGCACTGCCGAGTCGGTGCCCATTGTCCCGCCGGGGTAGAAGCGGAAACTGACACGGCCTTCGGTACGTTCCTTGACCTCATCGGCGGCCTTTTGCAGCCCCTTCATCCAGATTGTTCCGTCCGGAGCCATAGTCGCAATCTTCAGACGAACACTCTGCGCACCAACCGTCGGCGCGATCAGCAGGGCGAAGAGGAAGGTCAAACAAATCCTGGCAAATGTCATTCATCAATCTCCAAAGTAGTCCTCAGAGGAACCGAGCAAGGCCCTCGCTTCTTCCTGGGCCATGGTGTTGGACAAGGTCAGACCCGGTGCTACAGGGTCGGCGTCGATGACTTCGCGACAGAGGCGATCGTGAAGGTCGCGATCGAATACCAGCCGTGCGTAAGAGTGGGCGAGCAAGACCTTGGCCATCAGGTTCCTTCCGTCGGACAATTCGATCACCCGCTCGAAGTCCACCCGTCCCTGCTCGGGCTTGCCGCCCATCGCCTCGGGAAGAAGCGTTGCGAGAATGCCCAGATAGAGAAACGCGGTCCCTTCTTCATAGGTTTCGTCGAGCTCCACAACCCTCTGCATCATGGCGTCGACCCGGGCCTTATCGGCTATTGCCGACCAATCATCGGTATTCGCTCTGATCCAGCTCGCCCATGCGACTCCAGCGCCATACAGAACTGAAACGTCTTTCGGCCTCATTCCTTCGACGACCCGTTCGAAATCCTCGTACGGGGCCGACCAGATTTCGCAGGCGTCTTTCTCGACCCGGCACCATGCGGCCCACCCGTAATCGCGTCCTTTGCGGGAGAGCCTGGACGCACGTTCGGGGTCATCTACGAAGGCGCCGGCGTAGCTCGAGTAAAGACTGGCGCCGGCCATCAACAAATCTGGATTTTCTGGGTTATCTGCGATCAGACCATCGATCAGCAGGAGATAAGCGGGTGCACCCTGACGCACCGTCTCCGGATCGTTCTGATTGAGGACCGCGTTCGTCAGACTCTCCGCAATCCCGGTCGTGGCCGACGACATAATGGATGAACACCCGGCAGTCAATACGACTGCAACCGTGAGGGCTACCCTCCTCATCCAGATATGCTTCGCCCCTTCGATCATCTTCGCTCCGTATTTTCGACGCGGTCAGTTCCGCGGAATTCACCACCGGAACAGAATGATCTTAGCTTCGCCCCGGGCTCATGGCTACTTCGTGCCGAATCCGCCTCGTAGGGGGCCGTCACCCGAAGCGGGTGAACGAACGACGGATTCAGTGGCTGCGGCAGTCGTATTCGTGATCACGGTGGTGCCGTTCCGATCACGCACCATTTTCACCGGTCTTGCCGGTCGGGATCCTCCACCCATCCGGTACGGCTGACCGGTGTATATGGTGAGAATGCGGGAAACGTAATTTTGGGTTTCGGCGTAAGGCGGCACGCCCTGGTATCGAGCCACCGCACCCTCGCCCGCGTTGTAGGCAGCCAACGCAAACTGGAGGTTTCCGGAGTACTGGTCCAGGAGGCGCGAGAACTCCCGCACGCCACCGCGGATGTTTTTCTCCGGGTCAAAGGGGTCATCGACTCCGAGACGTTCTGCGGTTGCCGGCATCAACTGCATCAGACCCATCGCCCCACGTCGGCTCACCGCATTCGGATCGTAGGCCGACTCGACCCGAACCAACGCGTCAACGAGCATCGGGTCAACACTGTGCTCCCGGCTGATCGACTGCACCAGTTGGCGCAAATCCGCCCTGTCCAATGCCGTACGGCCGGAATCGGCGGCCGGCGCCGCGGCGAGCGACAAGGCCGGCAGGGTGAGGAGAAGGCACACCACGTGAATTGCAACGCGTCGTGTCACGCTACTATTATGACAGACAACCACGAGCGGAGGAGTGCCGGTTGCCAGAGAACGTCCAGAAAACGACCTCGATTCAATTGTTTGTGGAACGCATGCGTGACGCGAACGTATCTGCCTCGGCGATCGCCTCGTTCCGGCTCCACTATCAACGGCTATGTGGCGGTGAACAGGGGTTCTTGCCCGAGAGGGACATCCTACCTATAGAATCACTACCAGATTCCGAGACCTTCGACGACTATCTCGAGGCCGGCCGGTCGGCCATCGCAAGCTCTGCGGTGATCAAGCTCAACGGAGGCCTCGGGACCTCCATGGGCCTCGACCGCGCGAAGACCCTGCTCCCGGTGCGCGGAAATCTGACCTTCCTCGATCTTATCGCTCGCCAGATGCTGGCGCTGCGAAAGCAGATGGGAACAGAGATCCCGCTCGTGCTGATGAACAGCTACCGAACCTCGGAGGACTCTGATCGGGTTCTCGCCGGATACCCGGACCTGCAGGTTGCCAATCTGCCTCTCGGTTTTCTCCAGAACATGGTGCCCAAGGTCATCGAGAACGGGTTGACGCCTGCTGATCATGACGAGCGGCCGGAACTCGGCTGGTGCCCGCCTGGACACGGCGATCTTTTCACTGCAATTTTGGGTTCAGGGCTGCTCGATCAGTTGATTGGCCGCGGCATCGAGTACGCATTCGTATCCAACGCCGACAATCTCGGCGCGGCACTCGACACCTCACTCCTTGGATACATGGTCGAGAACGGTCTCGATTTCATGCTGGAAGCTGCCGACCGCACCCCGGCCGACCGCAAGGGTGGTCACCTCTGCCGGTTACTCGACGGTCGCCTGGCGCTTCGCGAATCGGCACAATGCCCGCCCGAGGAGGCCGGTGCATTCCAAGACGTCGGCCGCCACCATTACTTCAACTCCAATAATCTCTGGGTCCATCTGCCAACACTGCACCGCCTTCTCGAAGAACACGGCGGCTTTCTGCCGCTGCCCACCGTCGTCAATCGCAAGACTCTCGACCCACGAGACCCGACGTCGCCCGGGGTGGTCCAACTCGAAACGGTGATGGGGACCGCGATTTCGCTATTCCCAAAGGCCGCTGCGATCCGGGTTCCCAGACGCCGGTTTTCGCCGGTCAAAAACACCAACGATCTACTCGGCGTCCGCTCGGACGCTTTCGATCTCAGCGATGACGGTCGAATCGTGCTCAGCCCCGGCCGGAGCGAACCACCGGTGATCCGGCTCGATCCAAGGTCTTTCAAGATGATCGACGACTTCGAGAAGCGGTTCCCGACCGGAGCCCCGTCCCTTCGCTTCTGCGATCGTCTCACCATCGAGGGCGACATCACCTTTGGATCCGGCGTCGTTATCGAGGGCGAGGCCATCATTCGCACCGGCGACAAGGCGTCCGTACCTGATGGAACTGTGATTCGTGGAGTTGTCGATCTCTAGCCCGCAAATCTCAACAACTGTCTGCTTTGGCAGTAGTATTGCCGATGATCTACAACACCGGATGCCGGAAAGGAAAGCCAACCCATGAATGAAGCGGAAAAAATAGAGGAAACGAAATCCGTCGGCGAGGTCGTTCGCGAGGCCTTTCAGGAGCTTGGCTCGACCCTGGTCGCGTTCATCAAGGCACCAAAGGCCCTTTGGGGCGTCAACATCCCGTACGTCATCGAGGGACTCGTCTACTTCGGAATTCTGACAATCCTCGGCAAGTACTGCTCGGAGAATGTCGGGCTGAGCGACCTCCACGCGGGCTGGGTCTATTCGGTGGTCACCGCCGGCATCACCTTCGCCATGCTCTTCCTGGGAGGGGTGTGCGACAAGATCGGCGTCCCGCGGACGCTGACAATCGCGTTCTTCATGTTTGTCGTTGGACGCGGGCTCGTAGCTCTGTCGGGCACAATGGACCTCGGTCAGGGATTGGGTTCGCCGATGTTCCTGGTCATGGCGCTGGGTCTTGCCACCTACGTGGTCGCCTACGGTCTCTACCAACCGGCGGCCTACGCCGGAGTCAAGCGATACACCAACCCGAAGACCGCGGCGATGGGTTACGCGGTCGTCTACGGCCTGATGAATCTTGGCGCGTTCTTCTCGGGATTCGTTTCGCCGATCGTCCGACACCGTTTCGAAGGAGTATTCCCGCCCAATGGCCTCACCGCGGTTTTTTGGACTTACACCGCTCTGTGCGCGATCGCTCTCGTAATCACTCTGATGGTCCTGACCAGAAAAACCGATGCGGCGGCGGTCGAACGAGTCGCACGCGAGACGGCCGAACTCAACGAAGACGAGTCAATCACCAACACCAAAGAGGTAGAAAAGCCGGAGAGTGCCGCCAGTGTCGCGAAACCCGAAAATCTACGGTTCATCGTTTTTGTATCTGCCGCTGCGATCTCGCTTGGCGCCGCGGCCGCCGCCGCCACTGGTCGCCTTGCGGTCCCTCCATGGATCACCTACGTCGCAGCCGCCGGTTTGATCACTCTCTCCGTATTCGAGTTCCTCAGGGTCCGACCGGACCATCCTTTCCGCGACGGCAGATTCACCTTTTTCATCTTCATCCTGATACCGGTTCAGACGCTCTTCGCCCATGTCTGGTTGACCGTCCCCTACTATCTCGACCGTGCGTTCCGCGGCTCGGTTGTCAGCGATTACTTCGAGTTCTTCTCGAACATCAATCCGATCGTGATCTTCATAGTTGCACCGATCGTTGCCGGACTGACGGCTCGTGCAAACGTTTACACGATGATGATCATCGGCACCCTGGTCATGGCGCTGCCGACCTTCCTCCTCGTCCTCGGTCCACATCTGGTTCCCTTCCTCGCCTACATCCTTCTGATGTCGATCGGCGAGGCTATGTGGCAGCCAAGATTCCTGCAATGGATTGCCGAGGTCGCACCACCGGGGAAGACCGGTCTTTACATGGGAATCGGCCAGTTCCCGTGGTTCCTCACCAAGTTCGTCACCGGTCTTTACTCGGGCTACTTCGTAGCGACGTACATTCCGCGGCCCGAGACGGGTCTGCCGACAAATACCGAGGTCATGTGGCTGCTCTACGGCGTGATTGCGATGATCACGCCCATTGCCCTCATCCTCGCTCGAAAGTGGATGATGGCCGGAATGATGCAGAAGCACGAGAGCGCGTAGCGATCAGCTATCAGGTATCAGCTATCAGCGTTAGCTATGAGCTATCAGCTTCAGATGGGTCGAACACGCCCGTCTGGATGTCATTCACTCTCGATTTGCTCCACACTCAGATTGCCCTGCGATGGGCTGAAATCTGATTGCTGAGAGCTGACAGCTTTCGTAGGTGTTGACACAGTTCACCGTGGTTGTTAGATTAACGCTCCCTTCGCTGGGATTCGAGCGGGAGTAACTCAGCGGTAGAGTGCAACCTTGCCAAGGTTGACGTCGCGGGTTCAAATCCCGTCTCCCGCTCCAAATATTCGAATTCGCCCGGCCGCAGGCCGGGCTTTTGTCTCAGGTTCCAGTTGTTGGCACCGGCTCTGAGGGGTGATTGAGCCTTCTTGACCACCAACAGCGAGTGCCATAAGATCAGCTTCTCAGGCGACGTGGCCAAGTGGTAAGGCAGGGGCCTGCAAAGCCCTTATCCCCCGGTTCGAATCCGGGCGTCGCCTCCAAGCCCCCCATCCCCCGATCCTCGATACTGGATGCTCGATGCTCGATCCACCCACCCAATTCACCACCAAGACGCAAAGAACACCAAGGTTTCACTAAGGAAATCCTTTGGAATCGGAAACCCACGAATCGATGAACCAAATATCCACGCTGGCAAGCGCCTTTGTGTTCCGATGAGCCAGAAAAACACTGGCAAAAACCATTATGAGTTTTCGGTGAACTTGGTGCCCTCGTTGTCGATCCGGGCGAGCGGGTGGGCCGAATAGCCGTATGGCCGAAAAGTCATGGACGGGCGGGCGGCATTCCTAATTCCGAATTCCCAATTCCGAATTTGGCGGGAGCGGGCTACTCCTTGTCAGCAGCCTTTTTCGTCGCGGTCTTCTTCTTCGCGGGAGCCTTCTTCTTGGCCGGAGCCTTCTTCGCCGCAGCTTTCTTCGTGGTGGTCTTTTTCGCGGCCGCTTTCTTGGTGGTTGGCTTCTTGTCCGCCGCTTTCTTCGCCGTCGGTTTCTTAGCCGTCGCCTTCTTTGCGGGAGCCTTCTTTTCCTCCGCCTTCTTGGCCGGTGCTTTTTTCTTGGCTACGGTTGCTTTCTCCGCCTCACCCTTGTCCAACGCTGCGGCGAGCTGCGCACCGAAACCGGTGACCGCCGGCGCAGCCTCTGCCCCCGATTCCATGTGTGGCGTGTATTCCTGGCGCTCCAGGTCACGCTTGAGCGCTCGTACCGACAGGCTGATACGGCGTCGCTCAGGGTCAAGGCCCATGAGCTTGAGTTTGATCTTTTCACCCGGAGAAAACGCACCGCGCGGGTCGGCATCCCTCTCCAGACCGAGCTCGGAGATCGGGATCAAACCGCTGAGACCTGGCTCGAGTTCGACAAATACGCCGAAATCGGCCCCGTTCTCGACAGTCCCCTCGACAGTTTGCCCCTCCTGGTATCGCATCTCGATTCGCTCCCACGGGTCCCTGTCGGGCATCTGGCGCATGGTGAGACCGATGCGGTGGTTGTCGACGTCGACATCGCGCACCCAGCCCTGGACCGTCTCACCGACTTCAAACCCGGGTGTATCGATCTCCAGGCCCGGCCGCAGTTGACTTACGTGCAGCAGGCCGTCAACGCCCGACTCGAGCTGTACGAAGACGCCAAAGTCAGTCTTTCGCACTACGACGCCTTCAAAAGGTGCACGCGCCGAATATTGGTCTTCGACTGCCAACCACGGGTCCTCGATCAGGGCCTTGATGCTGAGCGAGATACGGTCCTTTTCACGATCGAGATCGAGGATCTTGACCTGCACCTGCTGATCCAATTGCAGCTCTTCGCGTGGATGGTTGACGCGGTGGTGGGCAATCTCAGTAACGTGCACGAGGCCGTCGACACCACCGAGTTCGACAAAGGCGCCGAAGTCCATGAGTGACCGCACCCTGCCCTCGACTTCCGCACCTACTTCGAGCTTCGACCACGCCTCTTCGCTCAGGCGCCGTTTCTCCTCGTTGAGATAGGCCGCCCGTGAAACCACCAACCGCTGACCGTCAGGCTGATACTCGAGCACCTTGAACGTGTAGGTCTGACCGAGGTGCTGATCGACGTCCTCGGAACGCACATCCGAAATGTGGGAGATGGGACAGAAACCGCGCACCCCGGACACGACGATGTCGAATCCGCCTTTGCGACGGCCGACCACCTTGCCCTCTACGGGATCGCCCGAGGCCACTGCCTCATTGAGCTTCTCCTTGAGCTGTGCCTCGAGGGCCAACCGGCGCGAGACGCGAATCTCCTCCCCAGATGAGACCACCACGACCTCGACCGGATCACCTGTACCCAGATCATCGATCTCCGTCCGGTCGAGTACCGCTTCGGACTTTCCAGAAACATCGACCAGCGCGACATCGCCTTTGATGGCGACAATCGTTCCTTCGATGACATCGCCGACTTTGAGGGCTTCGACTTCAAAACTCTCGCGCAGCGCTTGTTCGAACTCGTTCACGTTGTTGGGTTCTTCGCTCATGGTAGGCCTCGCACGCAGATATCCGCGCATGGTTTACACGGGAGGCGGAAGAATAACACATCGTGAATTCGGAATTCGGAATTCGGAATTCGGAATTCCCATCCCGCCCCCCAATTCTCCGGATCGTCCGGGAAGGGTGGGCGACATTCCTCATTCCTAATTCCTCATTCCTAATTCGCGCTATTTAGCGCGCCAGACGATTTCGCCGCCGACAATCGTGGCCACCGGCCAGCCCTTGAGCCGCATTCCCGAAAACGGGGTATTGTGCGCCCGCGACTGGAATGATTCGGGATCGACGGAACGAACAGCCCGTAGATCGAGGACGGTAACGTCGGCTGGTGCACCCTCACGGAGGTTGCCCCCCGGAAGACCGAAGATTTCGGCTGGGCGCGTGGACATCAGTCGCACCAATTGCATCAGCCCTATCACCCGCCCATGGACCAAACGGTCGAGGGCCAACGGCACCGCGGTTTCGAGAGCGACGATTCCAAACGGTGCATCCGAGAAATCCAGCTCCTTCTCGTCGGCGTGGTGGGGCTCGTGGTCGGAGACAATCGCGTCCACCGTCCCGTCGTAGATGGCCTGCAGGACAGCTTCAGCCTCTGCCGCGTTTCTCAATGGCGGGTTGGTTTTCCAATTCGGGTCGTAGTTGGCGCCCGCCACATCTTCGTCGGTGAGTACGAACTGGTGCGCTGCCACCTCACAGCTCACCACCAGTCCACGCTGTTTCGCAGTCCGCACCAGATCGAGGGCAGTTGAGGTCGAGAGGTGGCAGAGGTGCAGTCGGCCGCCGGTCAGTTCGGCGAGGAGGACATCGCGCGCGACCATGACCTCTTCAGCGGATGTCGGCATTCCGCGCAGGCCAATTCGGGTGGACACAGCCCCCTCATGCATCGAGCCACCGTCAGAGAGGTCGAGATCCTCCTCGTGTGCCGCAACCGGAACATCGAAACTCCGCGCGTACTCCAACGCTCGCCGAAAAAGCTGCGCATTTGTAACCGGTCGTCGATCATCCGAAAACGCCACAGCTCCGGCTCGGACCATCTCACCAATCTCGGCCATCTCTTCGCCTTCGAGCCCGACCGATACCGCACCCACCGGGTAGACCCTTGCGAGACCGACCTGTTCGGCACGTTTGAGAATGTAGGAGGTGACAGAGGGATCGTCGTTCACCGGATCGGTGTCGGGCATGCAACAGAGCGCCGTAAAGCCACCCGCCACCGCCGCTCGACAGCCGCTTTCTATGGTTTCCTTGTGCTCGTAGCCCGGCTCCCGGAGGTGGGCGTGGAGATCGATGAACCCGGGAGCCACAACCAGACCTGCGGCATCGAGGACCTTGGTCTTGGCCGGCACGTCGAGACGCTCACCAAGAGCCGCCACACACCCGTTTTCGAGGAGTACGTCCATCCCCTGGTCGAGACCCTGCGAAGGATCGATGACCCGTCCGTTACGAATCAGAAGCCGCTTCACTGCGTCCTCCGGCGAGTAGGTAGAGAATGGCCATTCGGATGGCGACACCGTTGGTCACCTGCTCCAGGATCAACGACTGCGAACCATCGGCCACCAGGGAGTCGATCTCGACCCCCCGATTCATCGGCCCCGGGTGCATTACAACTGCGCGATCGGCTGCGAGCTTCAGACGCTCCGGGGTAAGGGCGAAGAAATCAAAATACTCACGCATCGACGGGAAGTTCACCCGCTTCTGGCGCTCGAGTTGAATACGGAGCATCATCACAACGTCCGCGCCCTCGAGGGCGGGCTCCAGACGCACGTAGGTGTTGACGCCGAGCTCTTCCACCTCGAGCGGCAGGAGAGACGCGGGGGCCACGAAGCGCACCTCAACGCCCATTTTGTCGAGTAGGAAAGCGTTTGAGCGCGCCACTCGCGAATGACGGATATCGCCCGCTACCACCACTCTGAGCCCGTCGAGACGGCCGAAGTGCTGGCGCATCGTAAAGGCATCGAGCAGGGCCTGAGTCGGGTGCTCGTTGATGCCGTCACCGGCGTTGATGATTGACGCCGGCACCACCTCTGCGAGCCTGTGCGGTGCCCCGGAATTTGGATGGCGAATGACGATGAAGTCCGGTGCCATTGCCATCAGATTTTGGGCCGTATCGAAGAGTGTTTCTCCCTTGCTGACCGACGAACCCGAGGCCGAGAAATTGAGCGTGTCAGCCGACAGCCGTTTCTCAGCGACCTCGAAGGAGAACCGCGTCCGGGTCGAGGGCTCCATGAAAAGATTGACCACCGTTGAGCCACGCAGCGTCGGCACCTTCTTGATCGGTCGTTTGGCAACATCGAGGAGCTCTTCCGCGGTCTCGAGGATGAGTTGAATCTCACCGGCATCGAGCTGACTAATACCGACCACGTCCTTGCTGCCCAGAGAGGTGGCAGCCTCAACCACCATTTTCAATCTCCCTGCCAATCCAGACCCCATCCTCGCCGTCGACCTCGGCCAACCGTACCTGGACATCCTCGTCACGGGTGGTGTCCAGAGCCCTGCCGACGACATCGGCAGCTATCGGCAGCTCGCGATGCCCACGGTCGATCAACACCGCCAGACGAACAGCAAGTGGGCGTCCCCAGTCAGCCAGGGTGTCGAGGGCAGCCCGGATTGTGCGACCGGTAAAGAGGACATCGTCGACCAGATAGATGATCTGGTCGTCGATAGAGTCAGGCAGCACCGTTTTCTTGAGCACCGGCTGCTGGTGAGCCGGTCTCCAGGGACCAACGTCGTCACGGTAGAGAGTGATGTCGAGCCGGCCGACCGGCACCTCTCGGCCTGTCGCCTCGCGAAGGGCGCGAGCCAGGCGATCGGCCAAAGGAATGCCTCGGGTGTGGATGCCCACCAGCATCAGGGAGTCGCCGTCTCGTTCGAGAATTTCTGCCGCCATCCGGGCGACCGTTCGCGCCATCCCAGCCCCATCCAAAACTTCCTGCAGAGCGGTGCGGTTAGCGCGCATATCTCACCCCCACGAGCTCATACAAAAAAGCTCCCCGTTCGGGAAGCGAATTGGCGGATATCTGATTCTCGATCTCGCATCCGGGAAATGGTAGCACACACGGGAATTCGCAGAATCTCAGTTTTGAGTTTTGAGTTATGAGTTTTGAATTTTGGTGACGCGTGCGCCGTGAGCGTCGTTCCGGGGAAGATGGTTCGAAAATCCGAAATCCGAAATCCGAAATCCGAATTCCTCATTCCTCATTCCTCATTCCTAATTCTTGTGTCGGTATGATGGCTGCCGATGACCGACCACGCCGTCCCACGCGCGACCGACCGGATGATGGTCCTGGCTGCGGCGCTGCTGTTTTCGACCGGTGGCGCGGTCGTCAAAATGACATCGCTGACCGGCCCGCAGGTTGCGTGCACCCGTGCAGCTATCGCAGCTGTCGCCCTTCTGGTTATCTTACCGAACGCGTGGCGGGGTTTGAACTGGCGATCGTTGCTTGTCGGCTGCGCGTATGCGGCAACCACGACTTCCTTCGCCCTCGCCAACAAGCTGACAACCGCCGCCAACGCGGTGTTTTTGCAGAGCACCGCGCCACTCTACATTCTCATTCTCAGTCCCCTGCTCCTGCGCGAACCGATCAGACGGCGGCATTTGCTTTTCATGGCCGCCCTCGCGACCGGCATGTGGATGATCGTCGGCGGCGGTCAACCTCAGTCCGCCACCGCACCGGAACCGCTGCACGGAAACCTCCTTGGCATCCTCACCGGCGTGTGCTGGGCCCTGACCGTTATTGGTCTGCGCTGGTTGGGACGTGACCGGCCCGGCGAGAAATCCGCGACCGAAGCCGCTGCGGCAGTCATCGCCGGCAATCTAATCGCCTGCCTCGTGACGATACCTGCCGCCCTGCCGATCCTGAACGCGACAACCGTCGACTGGGCGGCGGTTTCCTTTCTCGGCATCTTCCAGATCGCTATCGCCTACATCTTCCTGGTTCAGGGCGTCAAAAGGGTCGGTGCACTGGAGGTGTCGTTGCTCATCCTTCTCGAGCCCGTTCTGAGCCCGGTCTGGGCGTGGATGATTCACAGCGAGCAACCCTCGGCGTTGGCTTTGTTGGGTGGCGCAATAATCGTCGTAGCTACCGCCGTCTTTACGGCACGGGGTGATCGAGCCTAGGACGTTTCCGACGCTTCCATGGGCGTCTCGCTTCGGAGTGCGAGGTGCCACCCTTCGCATTGTTTGATTTCGACGCGTTACAGCACAGTTTCACCTTGCGGGCAAACAATGCGAAGAGTGGCACCTGAGTCGTCGACGCAGCCAAGCACTCTTAATGGGCGGTTCACGCACGCCGAAGCGGGACGCGCTCTTCACTGCTGGTGTTTGGTTCCGTGAGAGACCGTTACGACGGTATGAATCCCACCGCGGAGGCGATAGTCGAGTTCGACCTCCAGCCAGCGCGGCGCACAGCACCCGACCAGGTCCTCGAGTACCCGGTTGGCCGCGTGCTC